>ENA-OQJK01000185-OQJK01000185.1-human-gut-metagenome-genome-assembly--contig:-NODE-185-length-13366-cov-3.262255_pt1 | contig 13366 bp, 13 predicted proteins | sample MGYA00242605_ERZ504771 | MGnify/ENA primary metagenome ERZ504771 (study PRJEB26092, sample SAMD00036353) | human gut metagenome | host: Homo sapiens | study: EMG produced TPA metagenomics assembly of... | reverse complement strand
TGGTGATGATCTCTCCGCCAAGTTCTCTATAGCGCCTTATTACGGCAGTACATGGATTGGGTTCTCCAAGACCATAATGATATCCGCCTGTATTAAGTTCGATGCCTTTTCCCATGGAAATCAGTTTCTTCAGAATTTCATCCAGAATATCTTTATACCGTCCGTAAGAATATTCCCGGTTCTTGTTAGGACCATAACGGACAACATAATCAATATGTCCGTAAACATCAAATCCGTCATATGCGGAAATGTTTTCAAGAATGGATTCAAAATATTCCATATAACATAAAAATTCCTTACGTCCTTCAAAAAATTCCGGGTAATAAGGATCATACCCATGGACAAGATGGGATGAACCGATAACGAAATCAAAAGGTGTCTGAGAGAGAAGTGAGTCAAAATATTCTCCCAGATGCATCTGCAGTCCCAGTTCAATTCCGAAACGTACCTGAATTTTATCCTTATATATATCTGAAAGTTCAGCCAGCTTTTCTTTGTAAGCCGGAATATTCAGAGAAAAATCCAGATTGTCCGGAGTAACAGGGTAATCCGGATCCAGATGTTCCGTAAAAGTAATTCCCTGTAGTCCCGTTTCAACAGCGCGATGGATCATAACTTCCATAGGCGTATCCGAGTCAGCAGAAAAAGAAGAGTGCATATGACAATCCCACAATATTTGTCTGTCCATAATTTCAGTCCTTTCTTCTGTAAAAACAGTACTGTTATATTTGCGTGTGATATATTATAAATGAATACTGTGTCCTCTTAAATGGATATATCTGCACCTGAAATATCACAATTACAGGCCCGGATCAGTGTATTCATAAAGCACTGTATACACAGTATAACATATAATTTACATTTTTTACTTAATTTTTATCTGTTTTTTGGAAAATGGTCTTGAATTTTTGTTTAGAATTATGTACAATACATTACAGGTTGATGATTCTTTAACAAACAAAGGATTACCATAATTAACCACTTAATTCATAGGAGGAATTTTATCATGGCAGTAAAAGTTGCAATTAATGGTTTTGGACGTATTGGACGTCTTGCATTCCGTCAGATGTTTGGAGCAGAAGGATTTGAAATCGTAGCAATCAACGATTTAACATCTCCTAAAATGCTTGCTCACTTATTAAAATATGATTCAACACAGGGAAAATATGCTCTTGCAGACACAGTAACAGCAGGAGAAGATTCCATCACAGTTGACGGAAAAGAAATCAAAATTTACGCAAAAGCTAACGCTGCTGAACTTCCATGGGGAGAAATCGGTGTAGACGTAGTTCTTGAGTGTACAGGATTCTATACATCCAAAGACAAAGCTCAGGCTCATATCGATGCAGGTGCTAAACACGTTATCATTTCCGCTCCGGCTGGAAACGATCTTAAGACAATCGTTTACAATGTAAACCATGAAACTCTTACAAAAGAAGATCACATCATCTCCGCAGCTTCCTGTACAACAAACTGCTTAGCTCCAATGGCTAAAGCATTAAATGATCTTGCTGCAATCAAATCCGGTATCATGTGCACAATCCACGCTTACACAGGCGATCAGATGACACTTGACGGACCACAGAGAAAAGGTGATTTAAGAAGATCTCGTGCAGCTGCAGTTAACATCGTTCCTAACAGCACAGGTGCTGCTAAAGCTATCGGTCTTGTTATTCCGGAACTGAACGGTAAACTTATCGGATCTGCTCAGCGTGTTCCTACCCCAACAGGTTCTACAACAATCTTAACAGCAGTTGTTGAAGGAAACGTAACAAAAGAACAGATCAACGCAGCTATGAAAGCAGCTTCTAATGAATCCTTCGGATACAACGAAGATGAAATCGTATCCAGCGATATCGTTGGTATGAGATTTGGTTCTCTGTTCGATGCTACTCAGACAATGGTTCTTCCACTTGAGAATGGCACAACAGAAGTACAGGTAGTTTCCTGGTATGACAACGAGAACTCCTACACAAGCCAGATGGTTCGTACAATCAAACACTTTGGTAAATTACTGAACGCTTAATTTTCAGTAAGTGTAAAGGAATAGACTCCAACGAAGGGTCCGGTCTGATTTGGACCGGACCCTTTTCGCGTGGTCTGGAATGACAGCAGGAAATCAATAAGTTACTGTTTACAGATATGCAGTAACTGTTAAAGAATATTATTAAGGAGGCACCACAAATGCTGAATAAAAAATCTGTTGATGATATCAATGTAAAAGGCAAAAAAGTTCTTGTAAGATGTGACTTCAATGTTCCTCTTCAGGATGGAAAGATCACAGATGAGAACCGTCTGGTTGCAGCTCTTCCTACAATCAAGAAGCTGATCGCTGACGGCGGAAAGGTTATTCTCTGCTCCCACCTTGGAAAACCGAAGGGAGAGCCGAAACCGGAATTATCTCTTGCACCGGTTGCAAAACGTCTTTCCGAATTATTAGGACAGGAAGTTAAGTTTGCAGCAGATCCTGAAGTAGTAGGACCTAACGCAAAAGCAGCAGTAGCTGAGATGAAAGACGGAGATGTTATCTTACTTGAGAACACACGTTATCGCGCAGAAGAAACAAAGAACGGAGACGAATTCAGCAAAGAACTTGCTTCTCTTTGTGATGTATTTGTTAATGATGCATTTGGTACAGCTCACAGAGCACACTGCTCTAATGTTGGTGTGACCAAATATGTTGATACAGCAGTTGTTGGTTACTTAATGCAGAAGGAAATCGATTTCCTTGGAAATGCAGTGAACAATCCTGAGAGACCGTTTGTTGCTATCCTTGGCGGAGCTAAGGTTTCCAGCAAGATTTCTGTAATCAATAACCTTCTTGATAAAGTAGATACTCTTATCATTGGTGGTGGTATGTCTTACACATTCTCAAAAGCTATGGGTGGACATATCGGAACATCTCTTTGTGAGGATGATTATCTTCAGTATGCATTGGACATGATGAAGAAAGCAGAAGACAAAGGTGTGAAACTTCTTCTTCCGGTAGATAACAGAATCGGTGATAACTTCTCTAATGACTGTAATATCCAGGTTGTTAAACGTGGTGAGATTCCGGACGGATGGGAAGGAATGGATATCGGACCGGAAACAGAGAAGCTTTTCGCTGACGCTGTAAAAGATGCTAAGACAGTTGTTTGGAACGGACCGATGGGCTGCTTCGAAATGCCAAACTTCGCTCATGGTACAGAAGCTGTTGCAAAAGCACTTGCTGAAACAGATGCCACAACTATTATCGGTGGTGGTGATTCTGCAGCTGCAGTTAACATCCTTGGTTATGGCGACAAGATGACACACATCTCCACAGGTGGCGGTGCATCTCTTGAATTCCTGGAAGGAAAAGAACTCCCGGGTGTTGCAGCAGCAAACGATAAATAAGAATATAATAACATCCCACAGGGATACTAAGGAGATAAATCATCATGGCAAGAAAGAAAATTATCGCTGGTAACTGGAAAATGAACATGACACCAAGCGAAGCCGTTAAATTAGTAGAAACATTAAAACCATTAGTAGTTAACGATGAAGTAGACGTAGTATTCTGCGTACCTGCAATCGATATCATCCCGGTTGTAGAAGCTGCTAAGGGAACAAACATCCAGGTTGGTGCTGAGAACATGTACTTTGAAGAGAAAGGTGCATACACAGGAGAAATCTCCCCTGCAATGCTCGTAGATGCCGGAGTTAAATATGTTGTTCTTGGACATTCCGAAAGAAGAGAATACTTCGGAGAAACAAACGAAGATGTTAACAAGAAAGTTCTCAAAGCTTTCGAACATGGAATTACACCTATCATGTGCTGTGGCGAAACTCTTACTCAGAGAGAACAGGGCGTGACAATGGATTTCATCCGTCAGCAGGTTAAAGTTGGATTCCAGGGTGTTACAGCAGATCAGGCTAAGACAGCAGTTATCGCTTACGAGCCAATCTGGGCAATCGGAACAGGTAAAACAGCTACAACTGAGCAGGCTCAGGAAGTATGCGCAGGTATTCGTGCATGCATCGCTGAAATCTATGATGAAGCAACAGCAGAAGCAATCCGTATCCAGTATGGCGGATCTGTAAATCCTGCAACAGCACCTGACTTATTCGTTCAGAACGATATCGATGGCGGCCTTGTAGGTGGTGCTTCTCTGAAAGCTGATTTCGGAAAGATCGTAAACTACAAATAAGAATAAAAAACTGATTATAAGCAGATAATCTTTGTGTCCAAACGAGAAATAATATAATGCCCCTGAATACAGGAAAATTGGTAATTTTACTGATTGGATTGTATTCAGGGGATTGTTATAGTTGAAGCAGGTAAGTTACCTGCTTTAATTGCTGTTGCGAATATTTGTTTGGCTATGTCAGACACATAGTATCTTATGAAATTAATATGTATAAAGAAAAAGACAGCTTCATTACTGAAACTGTTCTTTTTTATCTGGTAGTAAAAATCTGCTGTAAGCTGTTTCTTTTGTACTTTGGGTAAATCTTCTTTTGCACGAAAGGAATGCCTCGATACTTTTGTATTTTGACTATTTATCAGGTGTATTTAGTTCATGTATTTTATCTTTTGTATTTTGGAGTATTTCTGAGTTTTTATCCTTGGTGATATAAATTTTTTTCTCTTTGGCAATTCGATGATTTTCTCTTTTGTATGTACAAACTATATCATATTTTTCTACATTCGTCTACAAGTTTCAACAGAAATCAGTCAAAAACATTTCGACAGAATCCCTGCTTTTTCGACATTCGGAGAGGAAATTGACAGATAAATAAAGATTGTCTGATTGCGGGAATCCATTTTCGCTGATATAATGTAAAAAATGTGTAATTATAGAAAGCAGGTTAATATTTTATGGAAGAAAAAGTAACAAAATGTAGTGTATCAAAGAAATGCGGAAGCTGCCAGTATCAGGGTGTTCCTTATAAAGAACAGCTTGCCGCCAAGCAGAAAAGGATGAAGAAGCTTCTTGGAAAGTTTGCAAATGTAAAACCAATCATTGGAATGGATGATCCCTTTTATTATAGAAATAAAGTTCATGCAGTATTTGACAGGGATAAAAAAGGTAATATTATCTGTGGAACCTACGAAGCGAAAACACATAAGGTTGTTCCGATAGAAGAGTGCATGATCGAGGATAAGATCAGTCAGGAAATCATCCGTACAATTCGGGATATGCTGAAATCTTTTAGAATCAAAACATATGATGAGGACACAGGATATGGACTTTTGCGCCATGTGCTGGTGAGAAGAGGGTTTTCCACAGATGAGATCATGGTGGTTCTTGTGATTGGTTCCCCGATCTTTCCTTCAAAAAATAATTTTGTGAAAGCTCTGAGAAAGAAATACCCACAGATTACAACAGTTGTGCTTAACGTCAATGATAAGAAGACCAGTATGGTACTGGGTGAGCGTGATATCGTCATTTATGGAAAAGGATATATCCGGGATACGCTCTGCGGATGTACATTCCGCATTTCTCCGCAGTCTTTTTATCAGGTAAATCCTGTACAGACAGAAATTCTGTATAAGACAGCAATTGAATATGCGGGGCTTGGACGAAAAGAAACAGTGATAGATGCATACTGCGGAATAGGAACAATCGGACTTGTAGCCGCAAAGCGGGCAAAGAATGTCATTGGTGTGGAGTTAAATCCGGATGCAGTCCGCGATGCCAGAATTAATGCAAAGGAAAATAAGATTACAAATGCACGTTTCTATCAGGGAGATGCAGGAGAATTTATGGAAAACATGGCAGAAAACGGAGAACATGCAGATGTTGTGTTTATGGATCCGCCACGTACCGGCAGTGATAAAAAGTTTATGTCCTCTGTTATCAAACTGAATCCATCAAGAATCGTATATATCTCCTGTGGACCGGAAACACTGGCAAGAGATCTGGAGTATTTGACAAAACATGGCTATGATGTGAGAAAAATACAGCCGGTAGATATGTTCAGTTTTACAGACCATTGTGAAAATATTTGTCTTTTGACGAAAAAATTTGAGAAACAGACGAAAAATCAAAACGAATACAAATACTAAAAGAATATAAATACCAAAAGAAAAGGAAGGTTTCATGGAAATAAGAAAAGCATCAGTGCAGGATCTTGGGCAGATCATGCAAGTTTATGATAAAGCCCGCAAATTTATGAGAGAAAATGGCAATGCAGAACAGTGGGGTGAAGATTACCCCTCAGCAGAGCTGATAGAGCATGATATTGATAAAATGTATCTGTGCATGTCAGAAGGGCGGATTGCCTGTGTTTTCTATTATGCGGCGGAAGAAGATGAAGATTATAAAGAAATTAATGGAAAATGGCTGAATGAAGAACCCTATGGAGTAGTTCACAGGGTAGCGTCCACAGGAATAGTAAGAGGAGCCGCATCATTCTGTCTGGACTGGGCCTATGCTCAGACACTGAATCTCCGTATGGATACATACAGCGATAACATCCCCATGCAGAAACTTCTGGAAAAATGCGGATTTCAGTACTGCGGTTCATTTGAACGTCTGGGAATGGATAAATGGATGGCATACCAGAAAATATAATAAACAAGTCCCTATCTGTTTCAACTGTAAGAGACAGATGGGGACTTTAAGGTTATTGATTGCTGTAGTTAGAGGTATCCCTCAGAAGAAATCCGGTCTTTTACAGATTCTCAACAATCTGGCGTGCTACATATACACCGCTTGCAGAAGCATGGGACAGGGAATGGGTTACACCGCTTCCGTCTCCAATGATATACAGGCCTTTGTATCTGCTTTCCAGATTTTCATCAATATCAACTTCCATATTATAGAACTTAACCTCCACACCATAGAGGAGGGTGTCATCATTAGCTGTCCCGGGAGCGATTTTATCCAGAGCATAAATCATTTCAATGATTCCGTCAAGGATACGTTTCGGGAGAACAAGACTCAGATCACCGGGAGTAGCTGCGAGAGTAGGTCGTACCATACCTTCTTCGATACGTGCAACCGTACTCCTTCTTCCGCGCACCAGATCGCCGAAACGCTGTACGATCACTCCGCCGCCCAGCATATTGGAAAGACGGGCAATGCTTTCGCCATATCCATTACTGTCTTTAAATGGCTCGGAGAAATGTTTGGCTACCAACAGTGCGAAGTTTGTATTTTCTGTCTGTTTGGATGGATCTTCATAGCTGTGGCCATTTGCTGTGACAATGCCGTTTGTATTTTCGTTTACAACGATGCCATAAGGATTCATACAGAAAGTCCTCACATTATCTTCGAATTTTTCTGTTCTGTAGACAATCTTACTCTCATACAGTTCGTCTGTCAGGTGTGAGAAGATAACAGCAGGAAGTTCTACACGTACACCCAGGTCTACCCGGTTTGATTTGGTTGGGATGTCAAGTTCTTTACAGATCTGTTCCATCCATTTGCTTCCGCTTCTGCCTACGGATACGATACATTTACTGCAGTCAGTGGTATCATTCTTTGTAACAATGCGGTATCCATCATCCAGCACTTCCAGACGTTCTACAGGAGTATTGAAATAAAAATCAACATGTTCTTTTAATTTTGAATATAAGTTCTCAAGAACTACATAGTTAATGTCTGTTCCCAGATGACGGACGGAAGCATCCAGAAGTTTTAGCTTATTCTGCATACAAAGCTTTTTGAATTTGGTTCCTGCAGTAGAATACATTTTTGTATCCTGACCGCCATAGGCAACATTGATATCATCTACATAGCGCATCAGGTCAAGAGCTTCTTTTTTTCCGATATGTTCATAAAGCGTTCCGCCGAAATCATTCGTGATATTATATTTGCCATCAGAGAAAGCACCGGCACCGCCAAATCCGCTCATGATAGCACAGGTTTTACATTTGATACAGGTTTTTACTTTGTCACCATCAATTGGGCAATGTCTTTTACTGAGAGGATTTCCAGCCTCAAAAACAGCAATCTTTAAATCGTTATTTTGCTTCATCAGTTCATAGGCAGAGAAAATACCGCCAGGTCCTGCGCCGATGATCACTACATCATATTTCATATATACTACGATCCTTTCAGGTAAAAATATTTTGTAAATCTGCAGCAAGTCTCCTGAACGCACTATTTAACTGATAAATTGCGAAGCGGATGATATTATGCGTCTGAAGAGAATGCCATAGATAAGTCTGCGTTACTGAGAACGAAGGATACAGTAATAAGTATATCATAAATAAATGAAAAAATCTTATGTTTTTGTGAATGGACTTATAGGATAACATTATAAATAATGTTTTAACCGAATCAGGTAAGTCCCCTGTGGAGATTGCGAATATCCGCCTGACTTTCTGCAGGATATGATAAGCAAAATATATTATAGATATGAGAAGATATCAGGTTAGGGGTAAAATACCTTTTGCCCTAACATCATGAGAAAGATAAAAAGAACAAATAGTTCTAATAAAAGGACACAACTACATCATATTGATACTGAATACCGAAAAAATTTATTTTTCCTCAGGTTCAGCATTATCCGGAATGTGTTCTACAATATCACCGAAATCGCAGTCAAGGATTGAACATAAGATATCAAGACTGCGGATTTCCACATTTTCATTATGACGGAGTTTATCCAGAAAAGAAGTGCTTATGCCATAGTGAGTGTACAGGGCATACTGGCTGATTTTCCGCTCCTTCATAGTCTTCCATAATTTTCTATAGCTTATCATATGTAATAACCGTCCGATTTGTTCTTGATTCATATTTATTATCGGGTTAAAATAGGTCTTGTAACAGTGTCTTTATAAAGACACTATTGAGAAGGAAAGTGATATAATGAAGACGATCAGAAAGATAATGGAAGGCGTGGCCGCAGCCTGCATATCAGTGGCAATGTATTACTGCTTCCTGAGTGGAGCCCCTGCCGGGGGAACAGAGAGAACTGTTTATATGATCCTGGATGGAATATTCTGTATTTCTGCCTGGGTGGCAGGAGTGGGGATATTATGGTATGTGAGATGGCTTCGCAGACGGAACAAAGAACTGGGAAATATGATAAAGATTTTGCTTAAAAATGCAGACAAACTTGACAAATAGGAAATTCTGCCATACTATAAAAACCAACGAAAACGAAAGGGGAATCCTGCAAAATGAATGAAAATGTCATCAAAGCCGCACTGTTAGGATTTGGAACAGTAGGAACAGGTGTATATAAGGTACTGAAGAATCAGGAAAAGGAAATGTCGGCCAAGATTGGCTGTAAAATTGAGATAAAGAAAATCCTTGTGAGAAATATAGAGAAGGCAGCGGCGAAGATAGAAGACGCCTCTTTGCTCACCAGCCAGTGGGATGAGATTATAAATGATCCGGAGATTGAGATTGTGATTGAACTGATGGGTGGGATTAATCCTGCAAAAGAGTATATCCTTTCTGCATTAAAAGCCGGTAAGCATGTAGTCTCTGCAAACAAGGATCTGATCGCAGTACATGGTCATGAGCTTCTGGATGCGGCACATGAGAGTAAAGTGGATTTTCTGTTTGAAGCAGCAGTAGCAGGTGGTATTCCGATCATCAGACCATTGAAACAGTGTCTGGCAGGAAATCACATGACAGAAGTTATGGGTATTGTAAACGGAACCACAAACTTTATTCTGACAAAGATGACTCAGGAAGGCATGGAGTTTAAGGATGCCCTGGCACTTGCAACAGAACTTGGATATGCGGAGGCTGATCCGACTGCTGATATCGAAGGTCTGGATGCAGGACGTAAGGTAGCGATCCTTGCATCTGTGGCATTTAACTCACGTGTGGTATTTAACGATGTATATACAGAGGGAATTGCCAAGATCACATCAAAAGATATTCATTATGCGAAAGAAATGGGACGTGATATCAAGCTTCTGGGTGTTGCAAGAAACGAAGCAGACGGAATTGAAGCATATGTGTGCCCGATGCTGATTCCCAGTTCCCATCCGCTTGCAACTGTAAATGATTCCTATAATGCAGTATTTGTCCATGGAGATGCAGTGGAGGATGCCATGTTCTTCGGAAGAGGAGCAGGAGAACTTCCTACAGCCAGTGCAGTTGTGGGTGATGTATTTGATATTGTGAGAAATATTCTTGCAGGATGCTGCGGCAGAATCGGATGTACCTGTTACAAGAATATCCCTGTTAAGAAAATGGAAGATACACATAACCGTTATTTCCTCCGTCTCAAAGTAGAGGATCGCTGCGGTGTTCTTGCCGAGATGACTGCTATTTTTGCCAAATATCAGGTCAGTGTTGCACAGATTATCCAGAAAGATACCAAGGTGGAAGGGTGTGCGGAAGTAGTTGTGATCACTGAGAAGGTAAGAGAAGGTGATTTCAGAACTGCCATCGAAGAACTGAGAAACAGGGATTCCGTAAGAAAGATTTCCACGATCATTCGTGTATATGGAAAATAAGTTACTGTTCTTTTCATATATATAGTAATGAAAATGGTTACTGTTCACACACCACTATTCCGCGAGGTGTTTGGCATGAATATGCCAAAATCCCGAGACATACAAGCCAAAATTCCATTGCCGTAGGCAATTTGGAATGAATTTTGGCAACGTTACTGAGAACGGAGTGAACAGTAACTGAAAATGAAACAGATACAAAAAAAGAAATTGAAAAATCCTGAGATTTTTGATACTATATAAGAGATGTCAGATATAAAAGTTTTATTGTGCAGAGATGATCAGTTTTTCTGCTTCTGATATCAGCAAAACAGTTATCAATTATGAATAAACATAAAAGGAGAACATTATGAGTAAAAAACCAACCGTATTAATGATTCTTGATGGATATGGTCTGAATGACAAAAAGGAAGGAAACGCTGTATATCTGGCTAAAACACCGGTTATGGACAAGCTGATGGCAGAATATCCATTTGTAAAAGGAAACGCAAGCGGACTGGCAGTAGGTCTTCCGGACGGACAGATGGGTAATTCTGAAGTAGGACATATGAATATGGGCGCAGGCCGTATCGTATATCAGGAACTTACCAGAATCACAAAAGAAATCCAGGACGGTGATTTCTTTAAGAATGAAGCTCTTCTTGCAGCAATGAAGAACGCAAAAGAGAATAACTCTGCAGTACATTTCATGGGACTTCTTTCTGATGGTGGTGTGCACAGTCATAATACACATCTTTATGGATTACTTGAGATGGCTAAGAGAGAGGGCGTTGAGAAGGTTTACGTACATTGTTTCCTTGACGGTCGTGACACACCTCCTGCATCAGGTAAAGAGTTTGTAGAGGCTCTTGAAGCAGAGATGAAGAAGATCGGTGTAGGTGAGATTGCTACTGTTTCCGGACGTTATTATGCAATGGATCGTGATAACCGCTGGGATCGTGTAGAACTGGCATACAATGCTCTTACATCAGGAGAAGGCGTAAAGGGAACAGATGCCCCGGCAGCAGTTCAGGCTTCCTATGACAATGATAAGACAGATGAGTTTGTTCTTCCTACAGTTATCGAGAAAGACGGACAGCCGACAGGTGTTGTATCTGATAAAGATTCTGTTGTATTCTTTAACTTCCGTCCTGACCGCGCACGTGAGATCACAAGAGCATTCTGTGATGATGATTTCCAGGGATTTGAAAGAAAAGCAAGACCACAGGTTACTTTCGTATGCTTTACAGATTACGATGATACCATTCAGAATAAACAGGTTGCATTCCACAAGGTTCAGCTTCACAATACATTTGGTGAGTATCTTGCAGCACACAATATGACTCAGGCGCGTATTGCTGAAACAGAGAAATATGCACATGTTACATTCTTCTTCAACGGCGGTGTGGAAGAGCCGAACAAAGGAGAAGACAGAATTCTGGTTAAATCTCCGAAGGTTGCAACCTACGATCTTCAGCCGGAAATGAGTGCACCTCAGGTTTGCGAGAAACTGGTAGATGCGATCAAATCTGACAAATATGATGTGATCGTGATTAACTTTGCAAACCCGGATATGGTTGGACATACAGGTGTACAGGAAGCAGCCATCAAAGCAGTGGAAACTGTTGATGAATGTGTTGGCAAAGCAGTAGAGGCTCTTAAGGAAGTGGACGGACAGATGTTTATCTGTGCTGACCATGGAAATGCAGAACAGCTGATCGATGAGACAACAGGTGAGCCGTTTACGGCACATACAACAAATCCGGTACCGTTTATTCTTGTGAATGCTGATCCGGCTTACAAACTGAGAGAAGGCGGATGCCTGGCAGACATCGCTCCTACACTGATCGAGCTGATGGGAATGGAGCAGCCAAAAGAAATGACAGGAAAATCTCTGCTTGTAAAATAATCGCAGAGAACAGGTTGTTTCAACAGGAATAGAAATACAGGGAAGATACAGCAGGCAGAGGTTTGGAATTTTTTCGGGCTTCTGCCTGCTTTGTAAGAAAGGCATATTATGAGAGAGAAACTGACCCAAAGTGATGTCAAAAAGATTCAGCAGGAGATTGAACACAGAAAGCTGGTAGAGCGCAAAGAACTCATTGAAGCGGTCAAAGAGGCACGCTCTCACGGGGATCTGAGCGAAAATTTTGAATACCATGCGGCGAAAAAAGAGAAGAACAGAAATGAAAGCCGGATCCGTTATCTGGAGAGAATGTTAAAGACTGCAGTTATTGTAGAGGACCATTCCGGTGCAGATGAAGTTGGATTAAACAATACCGTTCAGGTATACTGTGAGGATGATGACGAGCTGGAGACGTACCGGATCGTAACTTCAGTGAGAGGAAGCTCCCTAAACGGACTGATCAGCATTGAATCACCGATCGGTAAAGCCCTTTTGGGACACAAAGTAGGCGATCGGGTATTTGTCAAAGTAAATGATGAGTTCGGTTATTATGTAGTGATCAAAAAAATAGAGAATACACAGGATGAAGATGCAGACAAGATCCGCAGCTTTTAGAAGGAGGAGAACATGGCATATCAGTATGAACTTGTCCTGTTTGATCTGGACGGAACGTTGACAGATTCCGGTCTCGGAATCATGAACAGTGTCCAGTATGCATTGAAAAAAATCGGCAGGGGCGTAGAAAATCTGGAAGAGCTTAAATGCTTCGTGGGACCGCCGCTTGCACAGCAGTTTGACAAAATTCTGGTCGGGTTTTCAGATGAAAAAAGGGCATCAGATGGTAGAATTTTACCGGGAATATTACGAAGGAAAAGGGATGCTTGAAAATGCTGTTTATGATGGCATCCCGGAAGTACTGGAACAGTTAAAAAATGCGGGAATCCGTCTGGCAGTTGCGACATCCAAGCCGGAGAAATATGCAAGGAAGATTGCAGAGCTATTTTAAGATCGCGCCATATTTTGAGTTTATCGGAGGGGCAAATATGGACGGAAGCCGTACGAAAAAGGCAGAAGTCATTGAGTATGTG
>ENA-OQJK01000184-OQJK01000184.1-human-gut-metagenome-genome-assembly--contig:-NODE-184-length-13480-cov-2.766644_pt1 | contig 13480 bp, 16 predicted proteins | sample MGYA00242605_ERZ504771 | MGnify/ENA primary metagenome ERZ504771 (study PRJEB26092, sample SAMD00036353) | human gut metagenome | host: Homo sapiens | study: EMG produced TPA metagenomics assembly of... | reverse complement strand
GGAAAATGTAAGGAAAATAAGGATGTAATTGTAACAGACCTTCCGGGAATTTACTCTTTGTCTCCATATACACTGGAGGAAGTGGTAAGCCGTGACTATTTATTAAAAGAAAAGCCGGAAGCGATCATCAATCTGGTGGATGCCACAAACATTGAACGAAATCTGTATCTGACAACACAGCTTTTAGAGCTTGGAATTCCGGTTGTAATTGCGCTGAATATGGCGGATCTGCTGGAAAAGAATAAAATCAGCATCGATACAAAAGCGTTGGAAAAAGAACTGGGATGTAAAGTAGTCAAAACTTCAGCCTTAAAGGGAACCGGAATTCGCGAAGTAGTGAAAGAGGCTGTCACAGCAGCGAAAAAAGAAGCATTGTTTCAGGAGAAATAAAGTTTTCAAAGGATACCGAAGCGGCTGTTTCCGAGATGGAAGGACAGTTGCCGTCATCCGTTTTAGAAGAACAGAAAAGATGGTATGCGATCAAGCTGCTGGAGCGCGATGCGAAAGTACTGGAGCAGTTAAAACTGACTGCATCTGTACAGAATCAAGTAGAAAAAATCGCTGCCAAACTGGAAGAAAGGCTGGATGATGACACAGAATCTATTATTACAAATGAGCGTTATGAGGCAATCACATATGTAGTAGAAAAATGTGTAAAGAAGCCAAAAGAAAAACTCTCGACTTCAGATAAAATCGACCAGATTGTGACAAACAGGATACTGGGACTTCCAATCTTTCTTGGCGTGATGTATGTTGTATATGCGATTGCAGTAATGACCATTGGAACTTATGTGACGGACTGGACCAATGATGTACTGGTAGTAGCGATTCAGGACGCGGCGGCATCCGGACTGCAGGCGATCGGTACAGCAGCATTTCTGGAAGATCTGATCGTAAACGGAATTATCGGTGGACTGGGTGCAGTACTTGGATTCCTTCCGCAGATGGCGATTTTGTTTGTATTGCTCTCTATTCTGGAAGACTGTGGATATATGGTCAGAGTTGCCTTTGTCATGGACCGTATTTTCCGTAAATTCGGACTTTCAGGAAAGAGTTTTATTCCACTTTTGATTTCATCCGGATGTGGAATTCCTGGAATTATGGCATCCAAGACGATTGAGAATGACAATGACAGACGACTGACGATCATGACATCTACATTTGTACCTTGTGGTGCAAAGCTTCCGGTTATCGCTTTGATGGCTGGTGTGATCGGTTCAGAGGCGACAGGATTTCCGGCAGGATCCCTGACATTTATCATGTACGTGATTGGTGTTGCGACAGTGCTGGTTTCCGCAATTATTCTGAAAAAGACAAAACCGTTCCACGGAGATGCGGCACCGTTTGTAATGGAGCTTCCGGCATACCACCTTCCACAGGCGAAGACAGTACTGCTCCATACATGGGAAAGACTCAAAGGATTTATCAGAAAAGCCGGAACGATCCTGCTGCTAGCTCGTATCCGTAATGTGGTCCTTGGAGGATATGGATTTATAGATGGAAGCTTTGGGGCAGTAGAGGATTCTGCAGACAGTATTCTGGCAATGGTGGCGGGAGTCCTGGCACCTATATTTAAACCGATCGGACTGGGAGACTGGAGAATCTGTACAGCTCTTATCAGCGGATTTATGGCAAAAGAGAGCGTGGTATCTACTCTGGAAGTACTTTTCAGTGGAAATATTGCCTCTGTACTGACTCCGCTGGCAGCAGCATCCCTGCTGGTATTCAGTTTACTCTATACACCATGTGTGGCGGCTATCGCTTCGATCAAACGTGAAATGGGCAGTAAATGGGCTGTTGGTGTTGTGGTATGGCAGTGTGTGATTGCCTGGGTGGCTGCACTGATCGTACATCTGATAGGGATGATCTGATTTTATTAATTCGCTTTTATAGAAAAACCGATGGATTTGACTGTTTTCAGTCATCACCATCGGTTTTTTTCAGTTCCTCAACTGAGAGGCTTTTATCTGATTAGTACTGTCCGCCCTGGGAACCACTGGACATCTGTCTTTCCTGGGCTTCGATCATCTTTTTGACCATATAACCTCCGACAGAACCATTCTGTTTAGAAGTCAGGTTACCGTTGTACCCGTCTGTAAGCGGTACGCCTAATTCATTTGCAACCTCGAATTTGAAACGGTCTAACGCACCTTTTGCTTCCGGTACAGCTGTCTGGTTAGAAGATTTTGTGTTTGACATATCAATTTCCTCCTTGGTTGTTGTTTTCTTTTGAAAGTGTTTTTGTGTTGCAATGCTAGTATATGAAGATGCAGAAATAATACACTGGAAGTTTTCGCATGGACAGGAAGAGCATGGAAACAGGAAAACTTGCATGATGACTGTAAGAAAAATATTAATAAATTATGAATTATGTATATTTTTTAAGTTTAATTGCGTTTTATTTAGTGCTTTGTTATAATTACAGTTAGGATTGTGGATAAAAGATAAAATCCGCAAAATAAATAGGAGAAACGGAGAGGAGAAACTATGAACTTAGGTATAATCGCACATAACAGTAAAAAAGTACTGATAGAAGATTTCTGCATCGCTTATAAGAATATACTTGCCAAACATGAGGTCTATGCCACAGGTACAACCGGACGGAGAATAGAAGAAGCGACAAGCCTTCATGTGCATAAATTCCTTGCCGGCAGTATTGGTGGAGACAAGCAGTTTATGGAGATGGTAGAGCGTCAGGATCTTGATATGGTCATTCTGTTCTACAATCCGGTCATGATCGATCCTAAAGAACCGGATATCACAAGCATCGTGAGAAGATGCGACCAGTACAATATTCCTGTAGCGACAAATATTGCCACAGCAGAACTTCTTATTTTAGGGCTTGCAAGAGGAGACCTGGATTGGAGACTGAATCTGAAATGAGAGTGATCGCAGGTAAAGCCAGAAGGCTTAATTTGAAAACAATTCCGGGGATAGACACAAGACCTACTACTGACAGAATCAAAGAAACATTATTTAATATACTTCAGCCGGAGCTTTTGGAATGCCGTTTCCTGGATCTTTTTTCCGGAAGTGGCGGGATCGGAATCGAAGCTCTGAGCAGAGGGGCTTCTTATGCAGTGTTTGTGGAGAAGAATCCAAAAGCTGCTGCATGCATCAGAGAAAATCTTGCATTTACAAAACTGGCAGAAGATGGTAAACTGCTGAACATGGACGTGCTGCAGGCATTGCGTTCCCTTGAGGGAAAAGGTGTTTTTGACATTATTTTTATGGATCCCCCATATAATAATGAACTGGAAAGACAGGTGCTGGAATATCTGAAAGACAGCACAGTTGCAGATAAGAATACACTTATTATTGTGGAAGCGGATCTTCAGACGGATTTCAGTTATGTGGAATCTCTCGGTTACAGGCAGCTGCGTTCGAAAGAGTATAAAACAAATAAGCATGTATTTTTAGAACGTGCATAATTAACTATAATAATTTCAGAATGAATGTATTGCTTCCTGAAATTATCATAAGATTGCTGCCTGCAGGCAGCATTCGTGTTGTTATGCATATGTGTATGTGCCAGAGGAAAGAGAGAGTAAAAATAAATGAAGATAGCAGTATATCCCGGTAGCTTTGATCCGGCTACCTATGGACATCTTGATGTGATCCGGAGAGCAGCAGTTTCTTTTGACAAAGTGATAGTGGGCGTTTTACATAATTCTTCAAAAAGTCCGTTGTTTTCTGTGCAGGAACGTGTTAATATATTAGAAAAGGCGACTCGGGACGTTCCTAATGTCGAGGTAAAACCATTTGAGGGATTGTCTGTGAATTTTGCCAGAGAGAATCACGCTCAGGTGATCATACGTGGACTTCGTGCAGTTACAGATTTTGAGTATGAGCTCCAGATGGCTCAGACCAATCGTGTACTTGCACCGGATGTAGATACTGTATTTCTGACTACAAGTCTGGAATATGCATACCTGAGTTCTACAATATTGAAGGAAGTTGCACATTTTGGAGGCGACCTGAGTAAGTTTGCACCGGCTGAGATAACGGATGCAGTTATTGAGAAGATTCGTCTTACAGCAGACAACAAATAAGTTATTGTTCACATAGAGCGTACAGTAACAGAAATAGAAAATAAGGAGTGTATATACTATGAGCAGCAGAATTGAACAGATTATCGGTGAGATTGAGGAATATGTGGACAGCTGTAAATTCCAGCCACTGTCAACTACTAAGATTGTGGTAAATAAAGAAGAAATTGAGGAACTTCTGAGAGAACTCCGCCTGAAAACTCCGGATGAAATTAAACGTTATCAGAAGATCATCAACAATAAGGACGCTATCCTTGAGGATGCTCAGACTAAGGCAGATGCACTGATCGCAGATGCACAGGCAAGAGCACAGGAACTGGTAACACAGCATGAGATTATGCAGAAAGCATATGCACAGGCAAATGATACGATAAATGCAGCTAACAAACAGGCACAGGAGATTCTGGATTCTGCAACACAGGATGCAAACAGCATTCGCCTCAGCGCGATCACCTATACAGATGATATGATGGCCAATATTGGCAGTGTGCTTAATACAACATTAGAGGATGCAGGTGTGAAATACAAAACATTTATTGATTCCCTGCAGAGCTGTCTTGATGTTAGTAACCACAATCGTCAGGAACTTGCACCTCAGACAGCACAGGCTGCAGCAATTACAGGCTCTTATCATGATAATGACGGAGCGAAAGATGATGATGACGATCTGTTAGATGATCTGGGAGAGAACTAAAAATAAATCAGTTATAAATATATAAGATGAGAAAACAAGGGGCAGGAAAATTTCCTGCCCTGATTTTGTATAATGAAATGATGACAGTTCCCGGAAAGAATTTATTTTCACAGATAGGAAATCAGACAGTAAAGAATACCTGCTGTAAGGAATGTACAGATACACTTGGAAATAAAATAAGGCAGAATGCTGAGGTCATGGTGGAGAACACCTTTTGTCTGAGCAAGGATGCACAGACCGCCGGATGCGGTGGCTGCAGCGGAACAAAAGTATACGAGTCATGTATGGCAGTCCGGAAACTAGAAATAAGAGAAAGTCCGGAAGTGATCTCTGTAAATCCGAGCAGCAGGTATTGATAGAGAAGTGGAAAAGGCGCATAATATCTGATACATCCTGCCAGAATGGAGAACAATAGAATATATCCTCCGAGACGTGTAATGGTTTCAAAACCGTTCATTATAGAAAAATCAAGTATATTTTTTCGAGAAGAAATCTCGGGTGAAAATCCTGGGGAATCTGAGATGGTGACATTTTGGTACACAAAAAAACGAAAAGAACAGCATACATATCAGATTTGCTGAAAAAATACTCGCAAAGACCATGCCGGCAGGTACTGTATCCTTAAGACAGGACTTACAGAGATAGGTAATGATAAAGGCAGGGCTTGGATTGTTACAGAAGGTAGTGAGATAAAGAGCTTCTTTTTTGCTGATTTTATGTAATCCATACAGATCAGAGGCAAGTTTGGCTCCCAGAGGATAACCACACAGCATTCCGAGAACGAAAACATAACCACCCCAGATGCTGACACCCGGAAAAATATGAAAGAATGATTCAAATGGCAGGAGAAGTTTCCGGATATGACCGGTATGTGTAAGCATTCCTGTGAGAATAATAAATGGGAGAAGCGTTGGGATTAATGTATTCAGCCACAGAGTCATTCCGGCTCTGGCACAGGACAGACTTTCAGCAGGATGCAGCAGAAGAAAGACAAGAAGAAAACAAATACCACCGGTGAGTATGGTGTTTTTGGACATACAACAACCTCTTTGCAATTGTTTACCATTCTTTATAAAATTTATATGGCGCAGAATGAAAATAAATGCTATAGTATTTGGGTAAAATATATCTGGGAAATTTGTCGTATATCGGGAAAACAATGGTATATTATAAGACAAATGTGTGATTTTTGGAGGTAATATAATTATGGCAGTTTTAGAGAATTGTGAACCCAAAAGAGTGTTCCATTATTTTGAGGAGATATGCAAAATTCCTCATGGCTCAGGAAATACAAAGCAGATCAGCGACTATCTGGTTCAGTTTGCAAAGGATCATGATCTGAAATATGTTCAGGATGAGATGAATAATGTGGTTATTTATAAACCGGGCACAGCGGGATACGAGAATGCTCCTGTAGTGATCATTCAGGGACATATGGATATGGTATGTGAGAAACGTCCGGATGTAGAGCATGATTTTACAAAAGACGGATTAAATCTTTCTGTAGAAGGTGACTATGTATCTGCAAACGGAACAAACCCTTGGTGGTGATGACGGAATTGCTGTTGCTTATGGTCTTGCACTTCTGGAAAGTGATACAATTGCTCATCCGCCGCTTGAAGTGTTTATTACTGTAGATGAGGAAATCGGTCTTCTGGGTGCAGTTGGATTTGACTGCAGTGTATTAAAAGGAAGAAGATTTATCAATCTGGATTCTGAAGCAGAAGGAAGCCTCTGGATCAGCTGTGCAGGCGGACTTTCCGGAGTCAGCCATATTCCAGTGACAAGACTGGATGCAGAGGGAGAGAAGCTGACAGTTAAGATCAGCGGACTGATGGGCGGTCATTCCGGAGCTGAGATTGACAAGAATCGTGCAAACGCAAATTCTCTTCTCGGAAAATTTCTCCATGGTCTGGATGAGAAAACAGATTTTGAACTGATCAGTGTGCAGGGCGGACAGAAAGATAATGCCATTACAAGGGAGGCTACAGCAGAAATCCTTGTTCTTGAAGAAAATGCAGATGCTGTCAGAGAATATGCGGCTTCTGTGCAGGGAGCATGGAGAGAAGAGTATGCAGGAACTGATGAGGGTATCACAGTAACTGTTGAAGATGAGGGAAAACAGGAAGTAAGGGTTCTTCATCCCACAAGTAAAGAAAAAGTAATTTTCTTCCTTGTAAATGTACCTTATGGTGTTCAGAAAATGAGCGGAACGATCAAAGGACTGGTAGAGACTTCTACGAATATCGGTATTCTGAAGACTTCTGAGAATGAGGTAATGGGAAGTTCCAGTATCAGAAGTTCTGTGGAGACAGCCAGAGATTCCCTTTCTGACAAGATTGCCTATCTGACGGAGTTCCTTGGCGGAGAGTATGAGAGACAGGGCGTTTATCCTGCGTGGGAGTATCGCAAGGATTCACCGCTTCGTGATAAGATGGTGGAAGTATATGAGGAAATGTATGGACAGAAACCGAATGTGGTGGCAATCCATGCAGGACTTGAGTGTGGACTTTTCTATAAGAAGATGGAAGGACTTGACTGTGTGTCTCTGGGACCTGATATGAAGGATATTCATACGTCTGAAGAGGTACTTAGTATTTCTTCTACAGAGAGAGTCTGGAAGTATCTGGTGAAAGTTCTGGAGGCTCTTAAAGAGTGATGTTGGAAGCATCCCTGTTGCGCTTTGACGGCAGGGGTGCTTTTTTGAATGTTCTATATGTCCGATGCTTTGCATATACTGTATCAGAATGCGGAACTAAGCATTTGTTACTGTTCACTCCGTTCTCAGTAACATAGCCAAAATTCATTCCAGATTGCCTGCGGCAATGGAATTTTGGCTTGTATGTCTCGGGATTTTGGCATATTCATGCCAAAACACCTCGCGGGATAGTGGTGTGTGAACAGTAACAAGCATTTCTAAAAAAAACAGAAACTATTCATATTAGCGAGATATTTTTCAAAATCTATGCTATAATAACAAAATGTATGAAATGCAAGGAGCGAGTGAAAATGGAAATACAGTTATGGAGAAGCATTTTGTGCCCGTATGAACTGGCTGTCAGAGAGCTGGAAGTGAAATTCAATCACATTATTGATGAATGTAAAGAGAATGATGTTTACTGCCCGATTGAGCAGGTGGAGGGCAGGGTTAAGAGCGTGAGCAGTATTCTTGAGAAAATGCAGCGCAAGCATATTCCTATGGAGAGAATGGAAGAAGAACTGGAGGATATTGCCGGTGTTCGTATTATCTGCCAGTTTGAGGAGGATATAGAGACGGTTGCTTCCCTGATCCAGAAGAGAAGCGATATGGTTATAAAGAGTGAGAAGAATTATCTGAAGCATATTAAACAGAGTGGTTACAGAAGTTATCATCTGATTATTTATTATACAGTGGATACGATCAAAGGGCCAAAGAAGCTGCAGGCGGAGATACAGATCCGTACAATGGCTATGAACTTCTGGGCGACGATTGAGCATTCCCTGCAATATAAATATAAAGGGGATATGCCGGAGCATGTGGCAGAACGTCTGAGCAAGGCAGCAGATGCCATTAATGCTCTTGACCATGAGATGTCTTCTGTGCGGAATGAGATTATGGATGCACAGAATTCGTCACAGATGCAGTCTAATTTGGTGAAGGATATTCTGATCAACATTGAAAATCTGTACAAGATTGCAAATAAGCGGGAGATTATGAAGATTCAGGATGAGTTCCTGAGAGTATTTAAAACAAAAGATCTTCAGCAACTGAAGCGGTTCCACAGACAGCTTGATATTATATCCGAAGGATACCGGGCACAGGCAGTGTATCATCATGTCTGATTATTATCCGGAAATGATAATTTGAAAGGTTTGCTGCAGATGTAGAACTGTGTGGCGGATGATCGTATCCGCATGACTATAATACATACGAGGAAAATATAAATGCAGGATTTTTTACCGGTAACAAAGAAAGAAATGAAACAGAGAGGGTGGGAGCAGGTAGATTTTGCCTATATTACAGGTGATGCCTACGTGGACCATCCTTCCTTTGGTACTGCGATCATCAGCAGACTGTTGGAGAGTCGTGGGTATAAAGTGGGGATCATTCCTCAGCCTGACTGGAGAAAGAAGGAGAGTATTCAGGTATTTGGAGAGCCTCGACTGGGATTTCTGGTGTCTGCGGGAAATATGGACTCTATGGTAAATCACTATACAGTCTCTAAAAAGCACAGGCAGAAAGATTCCTATTCACCGGGAGGCCAGATGGGACTTCGTCCTGACCGCGCGGTGATCGTGTACAGCAATCTGATCCGTCAGACTTATAAAAAGACACCCATTATCCTGGGTGGGATTGAAGCCAGCCTGAGACGACTGGCACATTATGATTATTGGGAGAATAAAGTAAAACACAGTGTACTCCTTGATTCAGGGGCAGATATGATTTCCTATGGAATGGGTGAGCATTCGATCATAGAGATTGCAGATGCGCTGGCGAGTGGACTGCCGGTAGAAGAACTTACCTATATTGCAGGAACTGTATTTAAGTGCAGGGATCTGTCGAGAGTTTATGATCCGATTATTCTTCCTTCTTATGAGGAAGTAAAAGTAAATAAGAAGGTTTATGCAGACAGCTTTGCCATTCAGTATCAGAATACAGATCCATTCAGCGCCAGACCAATGGCAGAATCTTATGGGACAAAGGGATATATTATACAGAATCCTCCTGCTCTGCCCCTGACGCAGGAGGAAATGGATGATGTATATGCCCTGCCTTATACGGAGAAAGTTCATCCCATGTATGAGAAGCTGGGCGGAATTCCGGCACTGGAAGAAATCAAGTTCAGCCTGACAAGCAACAGAGGGTGCTTTGGCGGCTGTAATTTCTGCGCCCTGACTTTTCATCAGGGAAGGATTCTTCAGACCAGAAGTCATGAGTCTCTGATCGAAGAAGCTACCAGAATGACAAATGATCCTGAGTTCAAGGGTTATATTCACGATGTGGGGGGTCCCACAGCAGATTTCAGACAACCATCTTGTCAGAAACAGCTCACGAAAGGGGTTTGCAAGAATAAGCAGTGCCTGTTTCCCACGCCATGCAAAAACCTGACTGTAGATCATTCGGATTACGTTTCTCTGCTTCGGAAGCTGCGGAAGATCCCGGGAGTGAAGAAGGTATTCATCCGCTCCGGTGTACGCTTTGATTATGTGGTGGCAGACAGGGACAAGACTTTTTTGCGTGAACTGGTGGAACATCACGTAAGCGGGCAGCTGCGTGTGGCACCGGAACATGTGTCTGATCAGGTTCTGAAGTATATGGGAAAACCAAGTCACAGCGTTTATCAGCAGTTTCTTAAGGAATATGATGCGGCAAACAGGCAAACAGGAAAGCAGCAGTATGCTGTCCCGTATTTCATGTCCTCCCATCCGGGATGTACCATGAAAGAGGCAGTAAAACTTGCGGAATATGTCCGGGATCTTGGCTTTACCCCGGAACAGGTACAGGATTTCTATCCAACCCCGTCTACTCTTTCTACCTGTATGTACTATACGGGAATCCATCCTCTTACAGGTGAGAAGGTATATGTGCCGAAGAACCCCCATGAAAAAGCAATACAGAGAGCTTTGATGCAGTACAAGAATCCTGCAAACAGAGAACTGGTGCTGGAAGGCCTCAAAATGACCGGAAGAATGGACCTGGTAGGTTACGGCCCTAAATGTTTGCTCCGGCCGCTTCGAGAGAATCATGGAGGCCAACAGCATACTCAGGGCAGCAGTCGGAATGCGAAAAACAGCAGAAATAGCAAAAATAACAAAAACAGTTCAGCATCTGCAAAGAAGAACACTATCAGAAATATACATAAGAAAAATTCCGGAGGAGGACGTAAGTGACAGAAAAGAAAAACAGAAATAAAAAACAAAGTAAAGCGAAAACATCTTCAAGAGTATCCAAAGGGAATTTCGGATATTTCAGAAGTGAAAAGAGACGCCGCCTGATCATCACTGCAATTCTTTTTGCAGTACCCTTATTCATCTTTTTTACATCCTGGTTCTATTTTAAGACAAGAATGACTGTCTGGACAGTTGTAACTGTAGTTGGCTGTCTTCCGGCATGTAAATCCATGGTGAATCTGATCATGATTCTGAAATGCAGACCAATGGATGCCGGATTATATCAGAAAATCCATGAGCATCAGGGCAGTCTGGATATGGCATATGAACTTTACATGACTTTTTATGAAAAAAGTGCCTATATTGATGCAGCAGCAGTATGTGGAAATACAGTAGTGGCTTACAGCAGTGATCCGAAAATCGATGCATCTTTCATGGAAACCAATTCCCAGAAGATCATCCGTAAAAACGGTTATAAAGTGACGGTGAAAATTTTTACAGATCTCCGTCCGTTTCTGGAACGTCTTGATTCCATGAACGATCACAGAGAAAGTCTGGAAGAAGGAATCAAATTTACCCCGGACGAAAAATATCCGGATCTTTCCAGAAACGAACTGATCCGACAGACCATTCTGGCATTGTGTCTGTAGTCGCCGGAATTCAATTACAAAATATATCTATAGCAATGTGTTATTTCGGAGTTTGGTATAATTATACAGGAACAATTAAATATGAAAGAATTTATTATAGAAGAAAATGAAGCGGGCCAGCGCTTTGATAAATATCTGGCCAAGCTTCTCAGAGAAGCACCTAAAAGTTTTTTTTACAAAATGCTTCGCAAAAAGAACATCACTCTAAATGGAAAGAAAGCCACAGGAAACGAAAAACTTCTACAAAGGCGACTACCATCAAACTGTTTCTGAGTGATGAAACTTTCGATAATTTGCAGGAAGCAGTCAGGCAGCAAGAGCATACTGCGAACTGGATATTGTTTACGAGGATCCTGATATCATTATCATCAATAAACCGGCAGGGATGCTTTCACAGCCGGCATATGACGGGGAACCGTCCCTTGTAGAATATCTGACCGGCTACCTTTTAAAGAAAGGTGATCTTACAGAAGAACAGCTCAAAACCTTCAGACCTTCTGTATGTAACCGACTTGACCGTAATACCAGCGGAATGGTCTGTGCAGGTAAAAGCCTTGCCGGTCTGCAGTTTCTGTCCAGGATATTCCACGACAGAACACTTCACAAATACTATATCTGCCTCACAAAAGGCAAAATAGAAAAACCGGATCATATCAGGGGTTATCTGCACAAAGATAAAAAAACAAACAAAGTAATCGTAAGCAGACAGGAATTCAAAGATTCCCTGCCGATTGAAACGAAATATTGTCCTCTTGGCAGCAACGGAAAAATAACTCTTCTGGAAGTTGAGCTGATCACAGGCCGTACTCACCAGATTCGTGCTCACCTTGCAGGAACAGGACATCCATTGCTGGAGACACCAAATACGGAGATTCTGAATTTAATAAGCAATACATCCGCCATGGAGTCAGGCATCAGCTTCTCCATGCATACAGGTTAGTAATTCCGGAGACAGACCAGACCTTTGTGGCGCCGGCACCGGAGCTTTTCTGTAAAATCATCAAAGAGGAAAATCTTGAGGAGGCTTATCATGAGAATCTGGAAAGAAATATGGGATTACGCAAAAATGATCATCATAGTAGTAGTGATCGTAACGCTTGTGAATAGCGTAGTACTGATCAATGCCAAAATTCCTTCCGAATCAATGGAAAAAACCATTATGACAGGAGACCGTATTTTCGGATTCCGCCTTGCATATGGACTCAATCTGGATTTCTTCGGACATGAAATATCAAAAAAAATAAAAGATCCGGAACGCTTTGACATTGTTATTTTCAAATACCCGGATGACGAAAGCAAGCTTTTCATCAAACGAGTCATCGGACTTCCGGGAGAAAAAGTACAGATTAAGGACGGCAAAGTCTATATCAATGATTCAGAGATTCCTCTGGATGACAGTTTCGTTCCGGAAAAACCAAGGGGCAGCTTTGGCCCGTATGAAGTTCCTGAAAACAGCTATTTCGTCCTGGGTGATAATCGCAATCATTCCAAAGACTCCCGTTGCTGGAAAAGCACCAGTTTTGTGACATTTGATGAGATTGTCGGAAAGGCAGTTATCAGGTATTATCCGTCGGTAAAATTATTGAAGTAGAAAATAAAATTTACGGAGAAATAAAGTGGCAACATGGAACAGCAGAGGTTTGCGGGGATCCACTCTGGAGGATCTTGTAAATCGTACAAATGAACAATACAGAGAAAAGGGACTGGCACTTATCCAGAAAATTCCCACTCCGATCACACCTGTCCGTATGGATAAGGAAAACCGTCATATTACGCTGGCATATTTCGAGCAACGAAGCACTGTAGACTATATCGGAGCAGTACAGGGTATCCCTGTCTGCTTTGATGCCAAAGAATGTGCGGCGGATACTTTTCCGCTTGCGAATATCCATCCTCATCAGGTGGAATTTATGCAGGCATTTGAAAAGCAGGGAGGGGTGGCTTTTTTTCTTATATTCTACAGCCATGAAAACCAGTTCTATTACCTTACACTGCGCAGTCTCCTTACTTTCTGGAACCGGATGCAGGAAGGCGGCCGCAAGAGCTTCCGGCGCGAAGAACTGGAGCCTCAGTACTATTTGAATAAAAAAAGCGGGTTTCTTGTGCCCTTTCTGGATGGGATTCAGATTGATCTTGATGAGAGGGAATAGAAGAGGGACGCGCAGAAATTTATTTTATTTCCGGTGCGGTTTCGGCATCTAAGATATTCTAAGGCC
>ENA-OQJK01000182-OQJK01000182.1-human-gut-metagenome-genome-assembly--contig:-NODE-182-length-13567-cov-3.090923_pt1 | contig 13567 bp, 10 predicted proteins | sample MGYA00242605_ERZ504771 | MGnify/ENA primary metagenome ERZ504771 (study PRJEB26092, sample SAMD00036353) | human gut metagenome | host: Homo sapiens | study: EMG produced TPA metagenomics assembly of... | reverse complement strand
CCCGGGATGGGCGAAAGGTCCACCATGACGCCGCTGTGAGCCATGACATCGGTCAGCTCGGCAGTCTCCTCGTCGGTCATGCCGCGCAGATAAACTGCCATCATCCAGGCCGCCATCTGGTAATCGGCCACCTCGCCGCTGACGAAGCCGTTGACGATGGCTTCCAGCTCCTCGCGGCTGTGGGTGCCGCCGTCCCGCTTCTTGGCGATCAAATCGTAAATGCGCATAAGGTCACGCTCCTAAATAATATTCTCCGCCGACGGCCCGGGCCGCGCTGCCCCGCCTCCGGCAATCGTATGACATTGTAATTCAAGTATAGCAAATTTTCCCGCAAAAGCAAGCGCTGTTTTGTGGAATCTGTTGAAAAAGAAGCAAAAAGGGCGCAGCCGCCCGGAAAAGCAGCTGCGCCCGGAAAATACGCTCGAATCAGCGGGAACCCTTGTCGTAGGGGATGCCCTCGGCCTTGGGGGCCATGCTGTTCTTGGAAGTGAAGGCCAGAATGACCATGGATGCCACGAAGGGCATCATGTTGTAGATGTTGCTGGACCAGTGGAGCTGTGCGAGGAAGGTGGAGTCGGCGATGTTGGCCAGACTCTTGAACACGGCAAAGAACATGGCTGCGCCGCAGATGTGGAAGGGCTTCCACTGACCAAAGATCATAACAGCCAGAGCAAGGAAGCCTGCACCGGCCACGCCGACCTCGAAGTTCCAGGTCTGGACGGGAGGCACGATATAGGCCAGACCGCCGATCGCACCCAGAGCGCCCGAGATGACGACACCGGCATAGCGCATCTTGTAGACGTTGATGCCCACAGAGTCCGCAGCCTGAGGATGCTCGCCGCAGGCGCGCAGACGCAGGCCGAAGCGGGTCTTGTACAGCACGATGTAGCTGATGATGAGCAGTGCGATGCCCAGCGGGACAAAGATACTCAGCTCCAGGCCGCCGATGCTGAACAGGAAGGGCTTGTTGGAGTAGTTCAGCTTGGCGCTGCCGCTGTCGCTGAAGTGCTTGGAGATGACCACAGCCACCGCCGTCGCCAGCAGGTTCAGGGCCGTGCCGCCGATGGTCTGGTCCGCTTTCAGGTTGATGGACGCGAAGGCCAGCAGCAGGCTGTAGACCATGCCGGCGATAGCCGCCACCAGCACCGCGATGAGCACAGTGGCGAAAGCCGGCATGCTCGCGGGCAGCATGGTGAGGGTGAGGACACCCGCCACACCGCCGATGACCATGATGCCTTCCAGTGCGATGTTGATGATGCCGGAGTGCTCACTGAACATACCGCCCAGAGCGACCAGCATCAGCACGATGCCATACAGCAGAGTATACTTGATGAGAAGCAGCATATTACTTGCCCTCCTTCTTGGTTTCGGTCTTAGCAGGGGCAGGCTCTGCATTCACGTTGGTCTTGTCCGCATTCTTGAACAGCATGGAGTGGATCTTGCCACGGAACAGCATGGAGAATGCGCACAGGTAGATGATGATACCGCTGATCAGGTCGGAGATCTCGGTGGGGTAATACTTGGTGGACAGGAAAGAGCCGCCGACCGAGATGTGGGAGATGAAGATCGCGGAGAAGATGGTGCCGATGGGGTTAGAGCTTGCCAGCAGGGCCACAGAGATGCCGTTGAAGCCCATGGTCGGCAGGCTGGTGGAGTTCAGCGGGTTCCACTGAGAGACATTGGACAGGTAGTAGAGTCCGGCGCCGAAGCCTGCCAGAGCGCCTGCAATGGCCATGGAGAGGATGATGTTCTTCTTCTCGTTGATGCCGGCGTAGCGGGCGGCGCTCTTGTTCAGGCCGACGGCCTTCAGCTCATAGCCAAAGGTGGTCTTGTTCAGGATGACCCAGATCAGAATGGCGACTGCCGCAGCGAGGAAGATCGCAATGGTGGTGCTGTTGGTCTGGAACATCTTGTTCAGGCCAAAGTCCGGGATGAGGGCCTTAGACAGTTCGGCGCTCTTTCCGAGGTTCAGGGTACGGGTGTTGCGCACGTCGTACATGGGGCCGGTGCCGTTCTGGTAGATAAGCTCATTGACCAGATACAAACCGATCCAGTTGAACATAATAGAGGTGATGACCTCGTTGATGTTGAAGTAAGCCTTGAAGAAGCCGGGGATAGCGCCCCAGATGCCGCCGAGGATGGTGGCGGCGATCAGGCAGACATACCAGGGCATCTTGAGCATGATGGCACAGTAGAGTGCGCCGTAAGCGCCCAGCGTGTACTGACCGGCAGCACCGATGTTGAACAGGCCGGTCTTGAAGGCGAAGGCCACGGACAGACCGGTCATGATGAGGGGCGCCGCGTTGGCCAGCTCCTTGCCGACGCCGTAAGGAGCGTCATGGAAGCCGCCCTTGAGGATGCGGACAAAGCCGTCGCCCCATGCGTGAGCCGGGTTGATGGCCAGTAGCACGAGGAAGCCCACAGCCATGCCGATGACGATGCACAGCAGAGCGGCCAGCACGCTGGTGATGGAGTTGTTGAGGTTGCTGTGGGAAAGTTTTTTCTTGTTCATTTATTTGCTCTCCTTTCCCTGCTTGCGTGCGCCGGCCATGTAGAGGCCCAGCTCCTGCACAGTGGTGGTCTTGGGGTCGAACTCGCCCACGATCTCGCCCTCGTACATGACGAGGATGCGGTCGGACAGGTTCATGACCTCATCCAGCTCGAGGCTGACCAGCAGGACAGCTTTGCCCCTGTCGCGCTCGGCGACGATCTGGCTGTGGATGTATTCGATCGCGCCGACATCCAGGCCGCGGGTGGGCTGAACAGCCACCAGCAGCTTGGGGTCTTTGTCGATCTCGCGGGCGATGATGGCCTTCTGCTGGTTGCCGCCGGACATGCTGCGCACGATGGTGGAGCTGCCCTGACCGCTGCGGACGTCGTACTGAGCGATGAGCTTATCGGAGTACTCGCGGACTTTATCGGACTGGATGAAGCCGCCCTTCTGGAACTCGGGCTGCCAGTAGCGCTGGAGCACCATGTTGTTCTCGAGGCTGTAATCCAGCACCAGACCGTGCTTGTGGCGGTCTTCGGGGATGTGGCTCATGCCGTCCCTAGAGCGCTGGCGGATGCTCTCGCGGGTGATGTCCTTGCCGTCCAGCGTGATCTTGCCGCCCGACAGTTTTTCGAGACCGGTGAGTCCGTAAATGAACTCGGTCTGGCCGTTGCCCTCGATGCCCGCCAGACAGACGATCTCGCCTGCGCGGACCTGGAAGGTGACGTCCTTGACGGAGTCCTTCTTGCGCTGGTCGTTGTGGATGGTGACACCCTCCACGTCCAGCACGACATCGCCCGGGTGAGCGGGCTTTTTATCGACCTGAAGCTGGACGTCACGGCCGACCATCATGCGGGAAAGCTCTTCCTTGGTGGTGTCCTTGATGTCCACGGTACCCATATACTTGCCCTTGCGCAGGACGGTGCAGCGGTCGGCGACCGCCATGATCTCGTTGAGCTTGTGGGTAATAAAGAGGATGGACTTACCCTCCTTCTTGAACCCGCGCATGATCTCCATCAGCTCGTCGATCTCCTGCGGGGTCAGCACAGCGGTGGGCTCGTCGAAGATGAGGATCTCATTGTCGCGGTAGAGCATCTTCAAAATCTCCACGCGCTGCTGCATACCGACCGAAATATCACTGATGAGCGCATCGGGGTCAACACGCAGGCCGTACTTCTCGCTCAGGGCCATGACCTTCTTGCGGGCCTCGGCCTTCTGCAAAAAGCCCAGCTTGTTGGGCTCCACGCCCAGAATGATGTTGTCCAGCACGCTGAAGCACTCCACCAGCTTGAAGTGCTGGTGGACCATGCCGATGCCCAGTGCGTTTGCATCATTGGGGTTGCGGATGACAACCTCCTTGCCGTTTTTGCGGATCTGACCAGCTTCCGGTTGGTACAGGCCAAACAGCACGCTCATCAGTGTACTTTTGCCGGCGCCGTTCTCGCCCAGCAGGGCATGTACCTCGCCTTTGCGCAGCTGCAGGGTAATGTCGTCGTTTGCCTTGATGCCCGGGAACTCCTTGGTGATATGGAGCATCTCGATCACAAAATCCTCTGCCAATCTGCTCACTCTCCTTTCGTGTCCAAACGACACTTATACTATTCTAGTGCCCATTATACCGTATTTTTGCTGTTTTGCACACTTCTTTTTGAAAATTTAATGTTTTGCCATATCATAAGTATTACTTTTGTGCATTTTGACGGACATTCCTTCATCGTCTTGAAAAAAGCACGCAAAAAAGGCGGGACGCCCTTTGCAAAGCGCCCCGCCCGGGAAGTTTCTGATTACTGGATGTAGTTGATGGTGGTGAACTCGCTGACGGTGGGCTTGGTGCTGTCGTCAGAGCTGTTGTCCACGGTGATCTCGCCGCTCTTGATCTTGTTCTTCAGAGCCTCGTACTCGTCGGTGGTGAAGGTCTTGAAGTTCCAGCTGTCAGCATCGGGTGGGCAGGCCGACGTAGTCGCCGTCCTCCAGACCGAAATTGCCGTTGGAAGCAGCGATGTTGCTCCAATCGCCTGCCTCGATGTCGGACAGAGCGGTGTTGACAGCCTCGGTCAGGCCCTTCATAGCGGAAGTGATGAAGGGGTTGTAAGCGAAGGAGCCGTCTGCCACGCCGTTGACACCGATGTAGTTCTGGTCAACGTCAACGCCGACGACATAGCCGTTGTTCTTCAGAGCAGCCTCAACAGCGGAGGTGTAGATGCCACCGCCGCAGGCGAAGACGACCTGCGTGCCGTTGGAGTACCAGCCCTCCATACGGGAGGTGATGTTTGCGTCGCCGTAGAACTGGCCGCCGTAGAAGTAGTTGATGTCGATGTTGGTGCCCAGCTCCTTAGCAGCAGCGTCAGCGCCCTGCACATAGCCGTAGCCATAACGGATGACAGCGGGGACAGCCATGCCGCCGAGGAAGCCCAGCTTGGTCTTGCCGTCCTTAACGACAGCGTAGCCAGCCAGATAACCTGCCTGCTCCTCCTTGAAGGTGATGCAGTAGCAGTTTGCGGGGATGGCGTCGGTGCCGATGTCGCCCTGGGTGACATCGATGGCGATGAACTTGACATCGGGGTACTGGTCAGCAGCCCATGCCAGAGAAGCGCCGTACAGGTAGCCGACGCAGACGATGACATCAGCGCCGTCGTTGACAGCCTGACGGATCATGGTCTCGCGGTCCTCATCGGAAGCGTCAGCCTCGGGGATGTAGTACTGGCAGTCATCGCCCATGTAGCCGGAAACAGCAGTCCAGCAGGCCTGGTTGAAGCTCTCATCGTCGATGGTGCCGGTGTCGCAGGTCAGAGCGACCTTCACGATCTTCTCGCCGCCCTCAGCGGTGGAAGCGGCTGCGCTGGTGGAGGCAGCTGCAGAGGAAGCAGTGGAAGAGGAAGAACCGCCGCAGGCAGTCAGAGCAGCGGCAGCAGCAGCGGCGCCAGCCACTGCCAGGAAGTTACGACGAGAAATCATCATAATGAAAACTCTCCTTTTATTTTAATTAACCGCGTTTTGTTGACGAAATGTGCGCACTTGCACATTTACTGGCTCAAGTATAGCGGGAAGAAGCGGCAGATGCAAGCCTTTTCCGATTACAAAACATTTACAAATATTTTATCAAAATTGTAAAAAAATCATACTTATCCCGGAAAATCCGCTCCGCCCGGCCTTTTTCGCGCAGCTGCGTTCAGTCTTCCACGGCCTTGTTGCCTGCCACGTTGGAGGGACCGAAGCCGAAGGGCAGCAGCTCGTCCATGCTGCGCTCGATGAAATCGTCCGGGCTTTTTGCCATGATGACATTCAGCTCCGGGCCGCCGAACTCGAACAGCGCCTGACGGCAGACGCCGCAGGGCGAGGTGATCTGCTTGTTGACTTCGCCCCGGCGCGCACCCACCACGGCGATGTCGGTGAACCTGGTCACGCCCTCGGCCACAGCCTTGAACAGGGCCGTCCGCTCGGCGCAGCTGGTGGGGGTAAAGGCGGCGTTCTCCACGTTGCAGCCGGTGAAGATGCGGCCATCCTCGGCGCGCAGGGCAGCGCCCACCATAAAGTCGCTGTAAGGTGTGTAAGCCCTCTCCCTGGCCGCAAGGGCCATCCGGATGAGCTCCTGCTTTTCTTCCAGAGTCAGTTTTGTCATGGTCAGTTCTCCTTTTTGCAATTTGTAGATATAGCGTTCTTCGTCCTGTGGGACGAAGCCAATGGATTCAAACATTTTCTGCGACTGGGTATTGAAGGAATAGATGTGCGCGAAGCACTCCGCCAAGCCCCTTTCCCGAGCCAGCTCCAGCATTTTTTCGATGACCTTCCGCCCGATGTGTTTATTCTGGTACTCCTTGCAGATGACGATGGCCAGCTCGCCGGTCGTCCGCAGGCTGACGTCACCACAAAGCACACCCCGATACTCGATATAAAACAGTTCCCCGTGTGTGTCCAGATAATGATACATCCGCTTCAGCAGTGGCAAATCATAAACGAAGTCCCTGTTATCTACCTGTTTGCAGAGCTGTGCATCCTGATACCACGCAAGTGCTGTATCGTAGGCCGGATAATACGGAACAAGCCGGATGTTCCCCTCCACAGAAATCGGACTGCGCACCATGTTCACCGTTTCTCTGTTCATCGGCCTCATTCCCTTCTGTGTCGTACATTCTTCTGTGTTGTGTATTTAAGTATAAATCATTCTTTTCAGAAGTGCAAGCAAAGCCGCCGCCTCTGCGTCGAAAAAGAGGGCCGCTGCAACCACAGCGGCCCTCTTTGATCCAAAAAGCTCTTAGTACTCCGCGCCCAGTGCGACCTTCATCATATCGGTGAAGCTCTTCTGGCGCTGCTCTGCGGTGGTGATCTCCGGGGAGACGAAGCTGTCGGAGATGGTCAGCAGGCAGGCGGCGTTCTTGCCCAGCACCTCGGCGTTGGCGAACAGAGCAAAGCTCTCCATCTCCACGCAGAGGCAGCCGCGCTCGTCGCGCAGCAGCTCCCAGTAGGTGGGCTTTGCGTCGGAGGGCTGACGATAGAAAACGTCGGAGGAGTGGATGTTGCCCTCGATGAGCTTGATGCCCTGCTTCCTGGCGGAGGCGCGCAGCTTATCATTCAGAGTCTCGCTGGGGAAGGTGATGTCGTGGTCGTTGCCGCTCTGGACGCGGGCATAGTTGGACTCACTGACCGCACCGGTAGCCAGCACGGTGTCGAACAGCTTGGCGTCGGCAGTGTAGCTGCCGGCGGAGCCGATGCGGATGATGTTGTCCACATCGTAGAACTTGAACAGCTCGTAGGAATAGATGCCGATGGAGGGCATCCCCATGCCGCTGCCCATCACACTGATGGGACGGCCCTCGTAGGTGCCGGTAAAGCCCAGCATCCCCGCGGACATCCGTCACCTGACGGACATCCTTCAGGAAGGTGTCAGCAATGAACTTTGCGCGCAGGGGGTCGCCCGGCATCAGGACAGTCTTTGCGAAATCGCCCTTTTCGGCGCTGATGTGAGGAGTAGCCATAATAATTATCTCCTTTTTATGAATTTTATCTAGGCAGCGGAGTCCGCCGCCTTGCGTTACCCAAAAGCTTTTTTCATTCCGCTGAATGTCAGCCGACATGCCAAAGCCTCCCCCTTTTTTTTTTAGGGGAGGTGGCACGCCGCAGGCGTGACGGAGAGGTTTATTTCTTCCCCGGGAATACGTTCTGCGGGGGAATGTACGAACCATTGAGACGTATCTCAAAGTGGCAGTGGTTGCCGGTGGAACGGCCCGTGCTGCCCAGATAACCGATGAGCTGGCCCTGCTTGACGGTCTGGCCCGCGCTGACGGTCAGGGACAGGCAGTGTGCATACACAGAGCTGTATCCGCCGCCGTGGTTGATGATGACCGAGTAGCCATAGCCCGTACCTGCACCGGCCTTGTTGTAACCCGCCTTTGCGACGGTGCCGCCTGCGGAGGCGTAGATGGGCGTACCGGCCGAGGCGCAGATGTCCACGCCCTTGTGGCGTCCGCCGTACCAGCGCGAGCAGTAGCGGTAGTTCGGCACAGGCCAGATGAACCGGCCGCTGCCGGTGATGTACTTGGTGCTGGAAGTCACCTTCTTGGTGCCTTCGACCACCTTCTTGTTCACCGGCTCCTTGATGACCTCGGTGGAAAGCACGCTCTGGTCCACAAGGATATTCTTGGTGTCGTAGACGTTCTGGAGGGTCACGCGGCGCAGACCGTTCTCGCCCTCCTGGAGCACCTTGGTGGTTCCCTTCGTATATTCGTTGGATCTTGTCGTCTCCGTGGAGAATGCGATTTCTTCCTCACGGGTCTCGATGCGGGTGATGCGCACCTCAAGGCCAGCCTCTTCTTTGGTGATGACGAGGTGGTCGCCCTCAAGGATGCTGGACGTCTCGCTCAGCGGCTCACCCTTGAACTCCGGGTTGAGGGCGCACAGCTCACGGAAGGTCAGGTCATTGTTATGTGCGATGGACCAGAGGGTGTCGCCCGCCTTGACGGTGTAGACCTTCTGAGCCTGCTTCACGCCCACCAGCTCCTGCCGGACGGTCTCAAAATCCTGCAAGCCTTCCTTGAAGTAGAGGCCGTCTTCCAGCGTGACCTGCTTGTTGAAGCCCACGCTCACATCGGGGCCGTCCTCTTCTTTCTCGTAGGGGTCGAGCATGGCGGCGAGGTAATCCCGCAGCGCGTTGCCGTCGCTGCACACCGCCGTCAACTCGCCGTCCAGATAAAGAGCCGTGCCTTCGCTGATCTGGTCGCCGGCGCTCTGGAGGTGATAGCGTTTGCCATCTCGTTTTCGTCCATCATGTGGTGGGCAATGGCGAGGGTGTAGCTCGGCTCGATGGTCCACTCGGTCTTGTCGGTGCCGGCGTAGCTGATACGCTCCATCACGTCCTCGCGGGCCGTGTTGAAGACGTCCTCATTCGCCACATAGCCCACGGTTTCGCCGTTGACCCGGACGGCCAGCGCATAAGGCTGGTGGATGACATATTGGAACACTGCCGCGCCCAGCGCCAGTGCGCAGATGGGCAGGGCATACATCGCCATGCGGGGCAGCAGACTGAGGTTGCGGCGGACGCCGTTTTTGAAGTAGTGGACGCTGGCCTCAAATGCTGCACCGAAGCCCTGCTCCCTGCGGATGCGGTGGGCATGGATGAGAAGGGACACGATGCCCTTTGCAAACAGCACGATGGGGCCAAACAGGTCTTTGGCCACCTGTGCTGCACCGGGGAACGCCGTCTCCGCCAGAGCCTTTGCAAAGCGGCGGATACATCCAGCAGCCCAGAGAGCGGCGTACTTGACGGCACGTCCCACCCGCACGGCAGCATACTCCGCGCCAAAGCCCAGTGCGTAGAGCACTGCGCCAACGCGCAATACCAGCTTCGACGAGCGCAGCTTCCGGGAGGCATTGTCCAGCCGGTGTCTGCGGCGGCGATACCGCCGGTGGCGGCGCAGCAGATGGACGCACTGGAGCTGCGCCCAAAGCGAGCGCAGCTTTGCGCGGAAGCCGGTGTGCCGCGGCGCACCGGCTGGCTCGTCCTGCCGCGTTTCAGTTGTTTTATCTTCCAGCAAAAAGGATGCTCCTTCCTGTATCTTCAGGAGATTCTGATTTATCTCTTTTCTCTGTTATCGACACGCTGCCGCATCAGGACAGCTTTTTTGACAAGAATAGCTCTATTTATTATACACCCTGCCAGCGCCGAAACAAGCATTGACACAGAATTTGGGCTTAGCTTTCACTTACTTTTCACGAAATACACAAACTCAGTCAAAAAGGGCTGCCATATCCCCCGGCAGCGGGCTTTCCACTGTCACCGGCCTCAGGGTCGTCTCGTCCACTGGCACTTCGATGCGGATGCCGTCCGGCATCCGCTCGCAGCGCGGCACCCAGAACGTCTGTTTTGCGCAGTGGAGCGCCTGCCGCCCGATGCGTGCCCGGCTCCCGCCATAGAGGTCATCGCCGGCCAGCGGGTGGCCGATGGATGCAAAATGTACCCGTATCTGGTGGGTCCGGCCCGTCACCGGGACGCAGGCCGCGAGGCTCAGGCCGTTTTCGGCTTTCAATATGGTATATTCCGTCCGGCTGGGTTTGCCGTCGGGGGTGACGCACCGCCCGATGATGCTCTCCCCCTGCCGCCCGATGGGGGCGTCGATGACGCCCGGCCCGAGGGGAAGCTCTCCTTCTGCAACGGCGTAGTAGAGCTTCTCCACCCTCTGAGCCAGCAGCGGGGCGGCGTAACCATTCTGGGCCGCCAGCACGAGGCCGCTGGTGTCCTTGTCGATGCGGTTCACCGGGCGGAAGACGGGGCTTCTGCCCTGACGCAGCGCCCAGGCCGCATAGCCGTTCGCCAGCGTATCCAGCGGGTAATTCAGGGTTGGATGCACCGCGAGATGGGGCGGCTTTTCCACCACGAGGGCGAAAGCGTCCTCGTAGACCACATCCACCGGGATGTCGTCCTGCGGCACAACGCCCTCCCCCTCCGGCGGCAGTTCAAAGGAGATGACCTGCCCGGCCTCCACCCGGCGGTTGGCCAGGATGGGGGCGCCGTCGGCAGAAAAGCCGCTGCCCCGGAATTTCACGGCCCGGGACAGGTCGGTGGAGACACTGCACCTGCGCAGAAAACCGCGCAGCAGCATCCCGTCCGCCTCGGGCGGGACTTTGAAATAAAGCTTCATCTTCCCACCTCCAGCGCGGGCAACATATAAGATAAGTATAGCAAAATTCTCTTTCTCTTGCAAATCTGTTTTTTTATGGTATCATGAGGAGCGGAAAACGAGTGGAACATACGGCGGCGGGGCGGCTTTGACCGCTCTGAGGAAAGTCCGGGCCTCACAGAGCACGGTAACTGCTAACGGCAGCCGAGGGTGACCTCAGGGAAAGTGCAACAGAAAGGAAACCGCCGCAGCAATGCGGTAAGGATGAAAGGGCGAGGTAAGAGCTCACCAGCGCATGGGTGACTATGCGGCTTTGTAAACCCTACCGGAAGCAACGCCTATATGGGACGTACAGCGCTGCTCGCGTGTCCCGAAGGCGGCACGAACCTGTCAGCAATGGCAGGTCTAGACAGATCGTCGTTTAATACAGAACCCGGCTTACGGTCTATCTCGTTTTCCATCTTTTGTTTTCAGCGCTGTCTGCGGTGTGCAGGCAGCGTTTTTTCGTTTCTTTAACCACACTGTCACTTTTCGTTTGGGCCGGTTTGTGGTATACTGAACAAAACCCCGCAGCGCACGTCTCCGCCGGGGCCTTAATCCAACAGACAGGATGTGAAATCCTCCGATGAAAGATGGTTTTTTGAAGGCAGCCGCCCTCTCGCCCTCCCTGCGGGTGGCCGACTGCAATTATAACGCTTCCCAGATCGTATCTCAGTTACAGGACGCTGCGGCCCGCGGCGTCAGGCTGGCGGTGTTCCCCGAGTTCTGCCTCACCGGCTACACCTGCGGCGATCTGTTCTTGCAGCGCACGTTGCAGCAGGGCGCGCTGGACGCCCTGCAGACCGTGCTGGACGCCAGCCGGGAGCTGGACGTCGTGGCCCTCGTGGGCCTGCCGCTGCTGGTGCGGGGCAAGCTGTACAACTGCGCCGCCGTCCTCTGCGGCGGGCGTCTGCTGGGCCTTGTCCCCAAGACCTACCTGCCCAACTACGGCGAGTTCTACGAAAAGCGCCAGTTCACCCCGGGCAGCACCGAGGTGGAAAATGTGACGGTCTGCGGGCAGGAGGTGCCGTTCGGTACGTCCCTGCTCTTCCGCTGCCGCCAGATGCCCAGCTTCGTTCTGGGCGTGGAGATCTGCGAAGACCTGTGGAGCGCTCTCGCCCCCCTCCACCTTCCACGCGCTGGCCGGTGCCACCGTCATTGCGAACCTTTCGGCCAGCGATGAGACGGTCGGCAAGGCCGAGTACCGCCGGGCGCTGGTGTCGAACCAGTCCGCCCGCCTGCTCTGCGGCTACCTGTACGCTTCCGCCGGCCACGGCGAGAGCACCCAGGACATGGTCTTCGCCGGCCACGACCTCATCGCCGAGAACGGCACCCTCCTCGCCGAGACGTCTCCCTTCGAGGGCGGCTGGGCTGAGACGGAGCTGGACTGCCAGCGGATGGAGTCGGAGCGGGCGCGCAACACCAGCTTCGAGCCCAGCGCCGAGGGGTATCTGACCGTCGATTTCGACCTTGCCCTCACCGAGACGGAGCTCTCCCGCTGGGTAGACCCCACGCCTTTCATCCCCCACGACGAGCGCCGCCGGGCCGAGCGCTGTGAGCTGATCCTGAAAATGCAGGCCGACGGCCTCGCCAAGCGCCTCGAGCACGCCCACGCCAAGACGGCGGTCATCGGCATCTCGGGCGGTCTGGACAGCTGCCTCGCTCTGCTGGCGGCCGTCCGCGCCATGAAACAGCTGGGCCGCCCCACCGGCGATGTGCTGGCCGTGACCATGCCCTGCTTCGGCACCACCCACCGCACCCGCAGCAATGCGGAGATCTTATGCGACGAGCTGGCTGTCAGCTTTACCGAGATCGACATCGCCAACACCGTCCACAGCCACTTCAGGGACATCGGCCAGGACGAGAGCGTGCTGGACGTCACCTTTGAGAACGGACAGGCTCGTGTGCGCACCCTCGAGCTGATGGACACCGCCAACCGCACCGGCGGCCTCGTCGTCGGCACCGGCGACCTCTCCGAGCTGGCGCTGGGCTGGGCCACCTACAACGGCGACCACATGAGCATGTACGGCGTCAACGCCGGTGTCCCCAAGACGCTGGTGCGCCACCTCGTCCAGTATGAGGCCGACATTGCCGCCTCCGCCGAGCTGCGCCGGGTGCTGCTGGACATCCTCGACACCCCCGTCTCCCCGGAGCTGCTGCCTGCCAGGGACGGCGAGATCTCTCAGAAGACGGAAGACCTCGTGGGTCCCTATGAGCTGCACGACTTCTACCTCTATTATGTTCTCCGCTTCGGCTTCGGCCCGTCGAAGATATTCCGGCTGGCGAAAGCGGCCTTCGCAGGCCGGGCCGAGTACCCGGACGAAGTGCTCTACAAGTGGCTGCGCAACTTCTACTGGCGGTTCTTCGCCCAGCAGTTCAAGCGCAGCTGCCTGCCCGACGGCCCCAAGGTAGGCAGCGTCACCCTCTCGCCCCGGGGCGACTGGCGGATGCCCAGTGACGCAGCCGCCGCGCTCTGGCTGGCCGAGCTGGAGCAGATCCCGCTCAAAGGATGATTTTTTATGAAACAACACAAAAAACTGCTGATAAATCTGGTCTTTGCTGCCGTCATTCTGGCCGCAGCCGCCGTGCTGCTGCTGGTGCGGAAAGCAAACCAGACCGGTGCGCCGCTCTGCGCAGAGCTCATCTATGGCGACAGCAACACCAGACTCACCTTTCCTCTCGAAAAAGACGCCGATTACGTTGTGGACACCGGCTACCTCACCGTCCACATCCGGATCCAGGACGGCGCGGCCCGCTTTGTGGACTCGCCCTGCCCTGACCACATCTGCGAATCCTTCGGCTGGCTCAGCGAGGAAAACCAGACGGCCACCTGCCTGCCCGCCCGGGCTGTGCTGAGCATCACTCCCCACCACATGACGGCATACACATACCAAAGGAGTGAACGCCTATGTTTGACGAAAACGAG
>ENA-OQJK01000181-OQJK01000181.1-human-gut-metagenome-genome-assembly--contig:-NODE-181-length-13575-cov-3.292237_pt1 | contig 13575 bp, 14 predicted proteins | sample MGYA00242605_ERZ504771 | MGnify/ENA primary metagenome ERZ504771 (study PRJEB26092, sample SAMD00036353) | human gut metagenome | host: Homo sapiens | study: EMG produced TPA metagenomics assembly of... | reverse complement strand
AGGGTCAAAAGATATTTTGCCCCTAACCTGATATCAAAAAATAAAGTATCATAACTGAGACAGCATCTTTCCAATTTTCTACAGAAAGATGCTGTTTTAATTATTTTGAGAAAAAAGGTCAGAAAAACAGTAGAATCTGAGCCAAGTTAATGTTACAATGTAGGCGTCTCAAAAAAAGAGTGCAGAAGGGAGCCAAAACAAAATGGACTACGCAAAAGAATCTTTAAAAATGCATTATGACTTAAAAGGTAAAATTGAGGTTGTATCAAGAGCCAAAGTAGATTCCAAAGATGCTTTAAGCCTTGCTTACACACCGGGTGTTGCTCAGCCTTGTCTGGAGATCCAGAAGGATGTAAACAAGAGTTATGATCTGACAAGACGCTGGAATACAGTTGCTGTTGTAACAGACGGAACTGCGGTACTTGGACTGGGAGATATCGGACCGGAAGCTGGTATGCCTGTTATGGAAGGTAAATGTGTACTCTTTAAAGAATTTGGCGGTGTAGACGCGATTCCGCTCTGCGTCCGCAGTAAAGATGTTGATGAGATCGTTAAGACAGTAAGCCTTCTGGCCGGATCCTTTGGAGGAATCAACCTTGAGGATATTTCCGCACCGAGATGTTTTGAAATCGAAAAGAAACTGAAAGAATGCTGTGATATTCCGATCTTCCACGATGACCAGCACGGAACAGCAGTTATCACACTTGCAGGTGTTATCAACGCATTGAAACTGGTTGGCAAGAAGCTTGATGAAGTGAAGATCGTTACTTCCGGAGCAGGTGCTGCAGGTATCGCTATCATCAAACTGTTAATGTCCATGGGACTTAAGAATGTAATCATGACAGACAGAAAGGGTGCGATTTACGAAGGCAGAGAAGGATTAAACCCGATCAAAGAAGAGATGGCTAAGATCACAAACTTCAACAAAGAGAAAGGTACTCTTGCAGAAGTGATCAAAGGCGCAGACATCTTCATCGGTGTATCCGCACCTGGAACACTGACACAGGATATGGTCCGCACAATGGCAAAAGATCCTATCATCTTTGCATGTGCAAACCCGGTACCTGAAATCTTCCCTGACGAAGCAAAAGCAGCAGGCGCAGCAGTGGTATCCACAGGACGTTCTGATTACCCGAACCAGGTAAACAACGTACTCTGCTTCCCGGGACTTTTCCGTGGTGTACTGGACGCAAGAGCATCAGATGTTAACGATGAAATGAAAGTTGCAGCAGCATATGCAATTGCAGGTTTGGTAAGTGACGAAGAATTAACAGCGGAATATATTCTTCCGGCAGCCTTTGACCCACGCGTAAAAGACGCTGTAGCTAAAGCTGTAGCAGAAGCAGCAAGAAAATCAGGCGTAGCAAGGATTTAAGCAAATAGAATAATGAAGCCCTCTGTTTTCATGTGAGCAGCATGCAGACGGAGGGCTTTTTGCATAATATTTAATCTGACCTCTAAAAAATTCAAAAAATTGGTCATTGAAATAATGACACATTTCACGTATGATAACTTCAACATATTGATGCGTCAAAATATAAAAAATCTGATAGTGAAAATCAAACAGGCAATCTGGCTTATTGATATGGGCCTTCTATCAGATCATATGAGAGGGGACAGTTATTATGAATACTCAGAACAGCACAATTACAAAACTTGCAGAGACAGCTCTTATGGCTGCGTTATGCTATGTATCTTTTACATTCCTGCAGATTAAGATCCCTGTACCGGGCGGTGATGCAACATCCATCCATATCGGAAATGCATTCTGCGTACTGGCAGCACTTCTGATCGGCGGTGTATACGGCGGATTATCCGGTGCCATCGGAATGGGAATCGCAGACCTGATGGATCCTGTATATATCACAGGCGCACCAAAGACATTTGTACTGAAATTCTGTATTGGCCTGATCACAGGTCTGGTAGCACATAAGATTGCAAAGATTAATGAAAGTACAGATAAGAAATACGTTTTCAAATGGAGTGTGATTGCCTCTGTAGCAGGTCTCGCGTTTAATGTTGTGGCAGATCCGATCGTAGGATATTTCTACAAACAGTATATTCTCGGACAGCCTCAGGAACTGGCACAGGCACTTGCAAAAATGAGTGCTGTAGCGACATTATTCAATGCAGTTGTTTCGGTGATTCTGGTAGCAGTGATCTACAATGCAGTACGTCCGGTACTGATCAAAAGTCATCTGCTTACAGTTACCGGTAAGAAAAAAGAACAGGCAGCATAAACGGAAACAAAATGAATAAGACATAATAAAACAGCATTTCGGGTGCAGAACCTGAAATGCTGTTTTATTATGTTACAGGAAATTATTCCGTAATGTTCTGCGCAGAAGTTTTTACTTGTCTGACGAAGGAAAAACATGCACAAGCCATAGGATACAATTCAAAGAGTATGCACTTTTTTGACCTCAAAGTAGCACTTTTTTGGACATAGTGTAATAAGATAGAAAAAATAAATTGTGCATATTTAACAAATGACGAAAAAGAAAGATAAAAAAATTCAAACTTATGCGAAAAAGGTATTGCTATTTCAGAAACAAAGTGGTATTATACAACTATCAAAAAACCTTATGCGCAAAAGGTAAAAAGAAACAGTTAAAAAAATGACGAGGTGACGAAAATGAAGAAAAAAGTATTTGCAACACTTTTAGCAGTATCTATGATCGCATCAATGGTTCCGGCAGCAGTATCCGTACAGGCAGCAGACGGTGACAGTATTCGTCTTGTAAACGGTAAGATCGAAGTTGACGCTCAGCTGAAGAAATTAGCTGAAATGTATGAGAAAGAAACAGGAACTAAAGTAGAAATCGAATCCATGGGCGGCGGAATCGATATCCAGGGTACTCTGAAAGGATACTATCAGTCAGATAATATGCCTGACATCTTCGTAAACGGTGGTGCTACAGACTTCGCTAACTGGACAGACCTTTTAGTAGATATGAGTGATCAGGAATGGGCTTCTGACACAGATGCAGCTTATGTTGATGAAAAGCAGGGTACAATCGGTTTCCCATATACAACAGAAGCAATCGGTCTTGCTTATAACAAAGACATCCTTGACAAAGCAGGAATTGATCCTTCTACATTAACAGGTCCTGATGCAATCAAAGAAGCATTTGAGACAATTGATTCCAAGAAAGATGAGCTTGGACTGACAGCAGTTGTAGGTTATGCAGCAGAACCAGTTAACCTTTACTGGTCAACAGGTAACCACTTATTTGGAAACTATCTGGATTCAGGTCTTGACAGAGATGACACTACTTATATTGATATGCTCAATGATGGCGGTAAGGTTGACGAAGATCGTTTAACAGATTTCGCTAACTTTGTAGGTCTTCTGAATCAGTATTCAGATCCGGCACTTCTTGTATCCGGTACATATGATCAGCAGATCCTTAACTTCTCATCTGGTAAATATGCATTCGTTACTCAGGGCTCCTGGATCGGTGCAACTATGACAGGTGATGATGCAGATGCTTATAAAGAAGCTGGTAATTTCGAAGTTGGTATGATTCCATACGCATTTGAAGATGGAATTGATACAATCCTTACAAACTCTCCATCCTGGTGGTCAGTATATAAAGATGGTAATGTAGAAGCAGCAGAAGCATTCCTTCAGTGGCTGACAACAGATGAAGCTCAGGAAGTTCTTGTTAAAGAAGCTGGTTTCGTAAGCCCGTTCAAGTCCTGCACAATCGTTGGTGATGATCCATTTGCTCAGACAATCACTGATTATGTATCTGCTGGAAAGACATCTGCTTGGCATTGGTTAGAGCAGAAAGAAGGACTTGCACAGAACTATACAGGTCAGGTATTTGCTGACTATGCATCTGGCAGCCTTGATGAAGCCGGATTCGTTAAGACACTGGAACAGGTTATCCAGGGTGCATACGCAAACTAATAATTGAAACTTATGGGCGGCGCTTATGTTGCCGCCCACTTTTATTTGCGCTGCATACCTGAGTAAAGGTCCGGCAGACCTTTATTCAGGTACGCAAAAAAGTCTAAGACACATTGATTTTTGCTTTGAAATAAAAAATAGGAAGGATGAGGCAAAATGAATACAAACAGTGCTAGTAAAAAAGCAATTTCCATGGTATGCTTGATCGCCGGTATTATTTTACTGGCAGCATCATTGATCCAGGATATTTCCGGAAGCGGAGCTGGCTGGAGAGGTCCGGCGCTGATCATTGGTGCAATCGGCATTTTACTGGGAATGTATTTATTCCCGACATTAAAACATCACAGAAGCATCGTTAACTTTATATTTGTATTTCCATTGTTATTTACATTTGTAGTAACAGTTACTTATTCCCATTATGCCTTGGTGTGTTTTTATTCCTTTACAGACTGGAATGGAATCAAGATGACAGGATTTGTAGGATTTACAAACTATAAGGCAATGTTCAATGAACCAAGTTTTCTCTGGTCACTGATCATCACAATTCTGTTTGTAGTTCTGAACATGGTTCTGGTAAACGTAGTAGCGTTATGCTGGCCTTACTCTGTACCTCTAAGGTTAAGGGACTCTCATTCTTCAGAGCTTCCTATTTCCTGCCAAACCTGATCGGTGGTATCGTACTTGGTTATGTATGGCAGTTCGTATTTAATAACGTACTGATCAAGATGACAAATAATATTTCACTTCTGTCAAAGACAAACACAGCTATGATGGCTATCATCGTTGTTTATATCTGGCAGTATGCAGGTTATATCATGCTGATCTATGTAACAGGTCTGACACAGGTACCTAAAGATGTACTGGAAGCATCTCAGATCGATGGCGCAAATGCTGTTACAACATTATTTAAGATCAAGATTCCGATGATCGCAGCTACAATTACAATCTGTACATTCCTTACCTTAACATCTGCATTCAAACAGTTCGATGTTAACATGGCTCTGACAAATGGTACAGGTTCTGTCACAAGTTTCTTCGGAAACTATCTGACAAACGGTACTCAGATGCTGGCTCTGAATATTTATAATACAGCGATCTCCAAGAACAATTATGCACTTGGTCAGGCGAAAGCTATTCTGTTCTTCATTATCCTGGCTGCTGTATCTATTATTCAGGTTAGAATTTCCAATAAGAAGGAGGTTGAAATGTAATGGTTACGAAGAAAACTCCAAAGGTAGTGCTTACAGCTGTTGCGATTGTTATCGCAGCGTACATATTATCTCCTTTCTATCTGGTACTTATTAATACATTTAAGAATGCAAACGGTATTGTTGCCAACCCTGTAAGCTTTGCAGGTGCAAGCTTTGCACAGTTTAAGACAAATATTTCAAACGTTGTCAACAATTCTAACTTCAGTTTCTGGAGTGCATTCGGAACATCTGCGATCATTACAGTTGTTTCCCTTGTATTACTTGCTTTATTCGGCGGTATGGCTGCATGGGTTATCTGCCGTAACAAGACAAAATGGTCTACAGCTATTTACATGACATTTATCGCATCCATGACAATTCCTTTCCAGGTAGTTATGCTTCCTCTGGTTTCTACATTCCGTGATGTAGGTAAATTCCTTGGAATCAACATGCTTCAGTCTATTCCTGGTATTGTATTTGCATACTGTGGATTCGGTGGTGCTATGACAGTATTTATCTTAACTGGTTTTATTAAAGGTATTCCATATGAACTGGAAGAAGCAGCAGCGATTGACGGATGTTCTCCTGAGGGAACTTTCTTCCGCATTATCCTTCCGCTTCTGAAACCGGTTATTGTTACTGTTACTATTCTGAATGGTATGTGGATCTGGAACGATTACCTTCTTCCTTCTCTGATGTTAGGACAGAATGGTAAGGTTAAGACTCTTCCGGTTGCTGTACAGGCGTTTGTTGGTTCTTATGTTAAGCAGTGGGATCTGATCCTTACTGCAGCACTTCTGGCAATGATTCCGATGATCATCGTATTCCTGCTTGCTCAGAAGCAGATTATGAATGGTATGGTTGAGGGTGCTATTAAATAGGCTTGCAAATACTTTTTGAAAAGGCTGTCGTTTTCCTCACTTATTGGGGACGGCAGCTTTTTTATGGCTTCAAAGGGGACGCGAAGAAAAATAAATGTTTTGAACCACGGCTGCGGGGGCAGGAACTCTAAGCCTTTGGAAATTTGCTAAAACCATGCCAGAAAAATTCAAACTCGCTTCGCTCAGACAGTGAATTTTTCTGACATAACGCAAATTCCCAAAGACTAAGAGTTGCTACACCCCCTGTAGATGTGGTTAAAAACATTTATTTTTCTTCGCTGTGAACTGGCTGGGACTGTGAATGATAGTATGGAAGTGTGTTATCGGATATGGAGTGGAGAAAAAACGGAATAGAAAATGGTAGTATAAATTTTACAGATATGGGCTTGAAATGTTGGGGCTTTTATAGTAATGTAGGTGATACAACGCTTAAGGCGAGGGCTGTCTCGGGACAGTCTGTTTTTGTGAAGAAGGATGAGGAAAAGTTTTATGGAGAGGACGAAAGAAAGGTCATCGTTTCGTAAGAAGTTTATCGGTGACAGGAAGTTTTATATGATGGTTCTGGCTGTGGCTGTTCCGATCATGATTCAGAATGGAATTACGAATTTCGTGAGTCTGCTGGATAATATTATGATCGGGCGGATCGGTACGGAGCAGATGTCGGGGGCTTCCATTGTGAATCAGTTGATTTTTGTCTATAATCTGTGTATTTTCGGAGGGGTGTCCGGAGCGGGTATTTTCACGGCGCAGTATTTTGGACAGAAGGATCACGAGGGTGTGAGGCAGACATTCAGGTATAAGTTCTGGATGGCTGTGATTCTGACGATTGGAACGATTTTGCTGTTTTTTACTGTTGGAGAGAATCTGATCAGTATGTATCTTCAGGGAGAGGGTACTGCGCAGCAGATCGCAGATACGCTTAAGTATGGAAAACAGTATCTGGATATTATGCTGTTGGGATTGCCGCCGTTTATGATGGTGCAGATTTATTCCAGTACTCTGAGAGAGTGCGGAGAGACTGTTCTGCCAATGAAAGCCGGGGTTGTGGCAATCTGTGTGAATCTGTTGTTTAATTATCTGTTGATCTATGGTGTATTTTTCTTCCCTAGACTGGGTGTGAGAGGTGCGGCAATCGCAACTGTGCTGTCACGTTATGTGGAGGCGGCAATTGTAATAGGCTGGACACACAGGCATACGGAGAAGAATGCATTTGCAAAGGGGCTGTACAGCACGCTTAAGGTTCCTGCGAATCTGACAAAGAAGATTTTGGTCAAGGGTACACCGCTGTTGTTTAATGAGACTTTATGGGCTTCTGCCATGGCGATGCTGACTCAGTGTTATTCGATTCGAGGGCTGAATGTGGTTGCTTCGCTGAATATTTCCAATACGATCAACAATGTGTTTAATATTGTATTTATTGCGCTGGGAGATTCTGTTGCGATTATTGTGGGACAGCTTCTGGGTGCGGGAGATATGAAGAAAGCGAGAGATACAGATAACAAGATGATCGCGTTCTCAGTGATGTGCTGTACCTGTGTGGCAATGGTGATGTTTGTTATGGCGCCGCTGTTTCCGATGCTTTATAATACCAATGATGAGGCAAGGGAGCTGGCGAAGTATCTGATTATGATTACTGCATTCTTTATGCCGCAGAATGCGTTTTTGCATGCAACCTATTTTACTCTGCGTTCCGGTGGAAAGACGATTATTACGTTCCTGTTTGACAGTGTGTTTATCTGGTGTGTCAGTGTGCCGATCGCGTTTGTACTGAGTCGTTATACAGGGATTCATGTGCTTGTGATTTATGCATGTGTGCAGCTGGCAGATTTGATTAAGTGTGTGATTGGATTTGTGCTGGTTAAGAAGGGTGTGTGGCTGCAGAATATTGTTTCATCATGATAAAAATTTTCAATAACATTTGGCTTGACTAACCGATATACTATAGTGTATTATCAGAAAAAATATTTATATTCTCTTTGCACTGCATTACATTCAACAGAATGCGAGATCAACAGTACAAACTGAGCAGGCGATGCCCGAGATGCTCGAGGGCGTGGGGCCGGGCCGCGCGAAGCGGCAGCAGATATGAAAATTTTCAGACATATCTGTGGGACAGTGTATTGTTCCGCAGGTTGTGTTCTTTTTGTTTTCTAGAAAAGTATGTTTTGGAAAGATTTTCTTTTAGAAGGATTTTTTTTAGGAGGATTTTCTGAGACAGGTGCAGTTCCGAAATACAAAAAGACCCCTGTAAGACCGCACTTTGATAAGTCACAGAAAGGAAATATGTTTTCTGACTGTGGCGCAATGTATGTGACATAAGAAGAACCTGTAAACTCAAATATAGGAAAGTACAAAAGCTTATATATTTGAAAAGAAAATTTAGGAGGTCCTGGTTATGGAACAGACAAAAAAATTAAACATGACAGCAATGTCAGACAAGACAAACAGTAACACGACAGCTAAGAAGGAAGAGCCTGCATGGGAACATAAGGTGGCAATGAAGGTATCAGGTGTGAGTATTGCAGTAAACCTGTTACTTTCCTTATTTAAATTACTTGCCGGAATTCTGGCACATTCAGGTGCCATGATCTCAGATGCGATTCATTCAGCATCTGATGTGGGAAGTACTTTCGTAGTAATAGTCGGTGTGAATTTATCCAGCAAAAAATCCGATAAGGAGCATCAGTATGGACATGAGCGGATGGAATGTGTATCTTCTATTATTTTGTCCGGGTTACTTCTGGCAACCGGTATCGGAATTGGTATGAATGGAATTGAGAACATTATTAAGAGTACTTCAGGAGCAAGCATTGCAATTCCCGGAACATTGGCACTGATTGCGGCAGTTGTTTCTATTGTAGTGAAGGAATGGATGTTCTGGTATACCAGAAGTGCTGCGAAGAAAATAAATTCCGGTGCACTGATGGCGGATGCATGGCACCATCGTTCAGATGCAATGTCTTCTGTTGGTGCATTTATCGGTATCTTGGGTGCAAGACTTGGCTTCCCGATCCTGGATCCGATTGCCAGTGTTGCAATCTGTGTACTGATCGTGAAAGCATCTGTGGATATTTTCAGAGATGCAATTGATAAGATGGTTGACCATTCCTGCGATGAGGCAACAGAAGAGAGCATGAGAGAAGTGATCATGGGAGTGAAAGGAGTGAAGGGAATCGACCTTCTCCAGACACGATTATTTGGTTCTAAGATGTATGTGGATATTGAAATCTCAGCAGATGGTGAGATTCCACTGAATGAGGCACATGACATTGCGGAAAATGTTCATCATAGTATAGAGAAGAATTTTAAAAATGTAAAACACTGTATGGTTCATGTGAATCCGGTGAATGAGTAAATAAAAAGCGAGACTGTCCGAAGTATAATCTGGGCAGTCTTGTTTTTTATTGGATAATCATCTATGCTATAAGCAAAACTCGTATTATCTGTTCTTTGTATGGCAGTAAGTCTGGGAAGCGTACAGAAAATACAGGTAGCGAAAGGACTGCTATAGAATAGCAGAAATCACTTTTTTATTGAGAAACAGATAAATTTATTTGTTTGACTGGAAATTTTACGTAAATATAACATGGACATTCCATGGAATTGATATTCAAAGTTTATAATTCTAAACGTTATGGGATGTCAGAGTCAAAAGGTTTGATAAATTTTGCCACTGATATCACGAATAAAAAGAGTGAGGAATTATCCGAATGAAAAAACAACAGAAAAAGACAAAAGAAATTACGGTACCTGTATATATGATGAACAGAGAACTGTCCTGGCTGAAGTTTAATGAGAGAGTTTTAAATGAGGCGGGAAATCCAAGAGTTCCGCTTGCAGAGAGACTGACATTTGCCGCTATTTATCAGTCAAATCTGGATGAATTTTACAGAGTCAGAGTCGGAACTCTGATGGATCAGATGGAAGCATCTGAAGTAATACGTGAGAATAAAACAAACATGACCAGTGAAGAACAGGTAACTGCAATCATTCAGGCCACCAGAGATCTGGATCAGAAAAAGGCAGCTATCTATGAACAGCTGATGGGAGAACTGGAGCCTTACGGAGTGCGTCTGATCAATTTTAACAGATTATCGGCAGAGGAAGGCAAGCTTCTGGAAACATATTTTGATCAGGAGATCGCACCGTATCTGTCTGCAAATATTGTGAGCAAACAGCAGCCATTTCCATTCCTAGAAAAATAAAAATATTTATGCAGTGGCATCACTGATGAGCAAGGGTGGAAAAACAAAAACAGCTATTATCCCTTGCAGTAATACTGTATTCAGACGTTTGATCGATATTCCTACAAGAAAAGGGACTTTCATGCTTTCAGAGGAACTGATTCTTCATTTTCTGCCGAAAATGTTTAAGAGTTATGAGATCAGGGAGAAAGCGCTGCTCCGTATTACCAGAAATGCAGATATTGATACAGAAACCATTTATGATGAGGATCTGGATTACAGGGATGCAATGGAGAATCTGATCAAGCAGAGAAGACGAATGAATCCTGTAAGAATGGAATTATCCAGAGAATTAAATAAAAAGATGATAAGTTCACTCTGTAAGGAGCTTCATGTGGATAAAGAACACGTATTTTTGACCAGGGTTCCGCTTGATATGTCCTTTGTATTCGGACTTCAGGGATATCTGAGGAATACTGCCCAGGACAAACTTTTCTATCAGAGAAGAACTCCCAGAATGACACCGGAGCTAGATGACAAGAGTGCCCTGATTCCACAGATCATGAAGAAAGATGTACTGTTATCCTATCCATTTGAAAATATCAGATCTTTTATTAATCTTCTGAATGAGGCTGCAAAGGATGATTCTGTTGTATCCATCAAGATGACATTATATCGTCTGGCGGACAAGAGCCAGATTGTAGATGCTCTGGTGGAAGCAGCAGAAAACGGAAAAGAAGTTGTTGTACTTGTAGAGCTGAGAGCCAGATTTGATGAGGAAAGCAATATTGAATATTCCAGAAAACTGGAAGAAGCTGGCTGCAGAGTAATCTATGGACTGAATGGATATAAAGTACATTCCAAGCTGTGCCTGATCTCCAGAAAAACAGATAAGGGTGTGTCCTATATTACACAGATCGGTACAGGTAATTATAATGAAAAAACATCTGCACTTTATACAGACCTGTCGCTGATCACAGCAAACCAGGAAATCGGAAAAGAAGCAGCAGAAGTGTTTGCGGCACTTCTGAAAGGGGAAGTTGTTGAGAAATCCAATCTTCTTCTGGTTGCACCGAAATGTCTGCAGAACAGAGTTCTGGATATGATACAGGAAGAAATCGACCAGGTGAAACAGGGAAAGGAAGGCTATATTGGAATCAAGATCAATTCCCTGACAGATAAGGTGATCATCAATAAACTGGTGGAAGCATCTCAGGCAGGAGTAAAGATAGAGATGGTCGTCAGAGGTATCTGCTGTCTGATTCCGGAGATTAAGGGATATACAGAGAATATCAAGGTTGTAAGTATTGTAGGCCGTTATCTGGAGCATTCCAGAATCTACCGTTTCGGTACAAAAGAAAGAGAAAAAATATATATTGCATCTGCTGACTTTATGACAAGAAATACAGTCCGTCGTGTGGAGGTGGCTGCTCCGGTTCTTAATGAGAAATTAAAGGAACGTCTGGACTGGATGTTCGAGACAATGATGAATGATGATGAAAAAGGAAAGAGACTGACAGAAACCGGAAATTATGCAGACAGAAGCCTGAATGATGTCAAACTCAATTCCCAGGAAATCTTTTATGCCATGGCATACAGCAATGCGGAGAAGACCCAGAAAAAAAGAGAAGATTGAAAAGTAGAAGATTAAGAAGAAATATTTGTTGACAATATTGTAGATTGCCTGAAAAAGATACTATGTGGATCAGTATAATAGATTCATATAGTATCTTTTTGATTACTTCTATGATTACTTTTGATCATCCGAGATAAAACGAAAACGCCCGAAACCCAGTAAATACAAGGCTTTCGAGCGTTTTTAAGAGCAGGGGATGAGAGAATCGAACTCCCACCAAAGGTTTTGGAGACCCCTATCATACCATTTGACCAATCCCCTATCAAAACCAACTTGTAAAATTTCTTTTACTGTTGCAATTATACATATAAAAGCAACGATTGTCAAGCTTATTGTGCATTTTTATTATAAAGAATTTTTACAAAGAAAGAGCGGAGATGGAGGGATTTGAACCCTCGCACCGGTTGCCCGGCCTACCGCATTTCGAGTGCGGACCCTTCAGCCACTTGGGTACATCTCCATATTAAGATTAAAAACAGTTCTAAAGTGTAACCGGAACTGTTTTTTATTATATAAGGAATCTACGGAAAGGTCAATTCTTTTTTTATTGACGAAATGGTTTTGCTGTAATAAGATAGTAATAAAATGCGGTTGTGTACACTCTGGATTGCTATTGTCCGGGGACAATAAGCAGCTGCGAGGAAAGCAGATAGGTGACGATCATGACAGAAAAAAAGAAAATAATTCTGGAGGCTGTGGAGAAGCTGACAGATACTTACCGTAAAGAAGAACTCTTTCTGGGAAAGGACAGAGAACGTCTTCCGAATAAGAAAGAGATCATTAACTTTATTAAAGATATGAGATCCATTATTTTTCCCGGATATTTCAGTGTGGATTCCAGTGCCAGTGTGTTCCCGGAGCATTATGTGGCATACCGCCTGAATGATCTGTATGACTGCTTACAGGAGCAGATTGAGATTGCATTTTTATATCAGGGTGAAGAAGAACAGAAGGCCAAAGAACATGCAGAGCGGATCACAGAGAGATTTTTTTGCCAATGTTCCTGAAATCCAGCGTATGTTGCTGACTGACCTGCAGGCAGGTTTTGACGGTGACCCGGCTGCTAAGAGTAAAGAGGAAATTATTTTCTCTTATCCTGGATTTTATGCAATTTATGTATATAGACTTGCACATGTCCTTTATCTTGAGAATGTACCGTTTATTCCGAGAATAATGTCTGAGTATGCACATGGTTATACAGGAATTGATATTAACCCGGGCGCAACGATTGGAGAATATTTCTTCATTGATCATGGAACCGGTGTTGTAATTGGTGAGACTACAGAGATTGGAAGGAATGTGAAATTATATCAGGGTGTGACTCTTGGTGCGCTTTCCACCCGTCAGGGACAGCTGCTTGCCAATGTGAAGAGACATCCGACAATCAGAGATAATGTGACGATTTATTCTAACTCTTCTGTGCTGGGCGGTGAGACTGTGATCGGAGAGAATACGATCATCGGAGGTAATACCTTTATTACAGCATCTATTCCGGCAAACACCAAGGTCAGTGCGAAGAGTCCTGAACTTGTGATCAAGAAACCAAAAAGTGAAGTGGAAGCTACGAATGTATGGGATTGGGAGAACTGATCTCTGGTTAACACTGTAAACAGGAATTATTTTACAAATAAGCAGCAGGTGGAAATTTGCTTATATCAGGAGGAGTGAAAGCTCCTTCTGATAAACTGCGTAGCAGTTATTCGGTATAGAGCTGAGCAGCGAAACGGATGATTTTATCTGCCTGACAGAATTGTTTGTCAGATGATAA
>ENA-OQJK01000179-OQJK01000179.1-human-gut-metagenome-genome-assembly--contig:-NODE-179-length-13633-cov-3.360136_pt1 | contig 13633 bp, 8 predicted proteins | sample MGYA00242605_ERZ504771 | MGnify/ENA primary metagenome ERZ504771 (study PRJEB26092, sample SAMD00036353) | human gut metagenome | host: Homo sapiens | study: EMG produced TPA metagenomics assembly of... | reverse complement strand
CCGCACTCCGTCTCCCATCAGCCACCTGCACGAGCAGATGCCTGAGGTCTACGACCAGTTCGTTGAGATCGCTACCCGTCTGGAGAACTACTTCCGCGATATGCAGGATATGGAGTTCACCATTGAGGACGGCCACCTGTATATGCTGCAGACCCGTAACGGCAAGCGTACCGCTCAGGCTGCTCTGCAGATCGCATGTGACCTGGTGGACGAGGGCATGATCACCGAGCAGGAGGCTGTCCTGCGCGTGGAGCCCAAGCAGCTGGACACCCTGCTGCATCCCCAGTTCGACGCAGCTGCCCTGAAGGCTGCTGAGGTCGTCGGCAAGGGTCTGGCAGCTTCTCCCGGTTCTGCCTGCGGCCAGATCGTCTTCACCGCCGAAGAGGCTGAGGAGATGGTCAAGTCCGGCAAGATGAAGAAGGTCGTTCTGGTCCGTCTGGAGACCTCTCCCGAGGACATCGTCGGCATGCAGGTGTCTCAGGGCATCCTGACCGTCCGCGGCGGCATGACCAGCCACGCAGCCGTTGTTGCTCGTGGTATGGGTACCTGCTGTGTCTCCGGCTGCGGCAACGACAATGACGTGAAGATCGACGAAGAGGCTAAGACCTTCGAGCTCAACGGCCACAAGTTCGTCGAGGGCGACTGGATCTCCATCGACGGCTCCACTGGCAACATCTACGGCGAGCAGGTCGCCACCGTCGCCGCCACCGGCAACAAGAACTTCAACCGCTTCATGGGCTGGGCAGACGCCGCTCGTCAGCTGCTGGTCATGACCAACGCCGATAACCCGCGCGACGCACAGCAGGCAGTTGACCTGGGTGCTGAGGGCATCGGCCTCTGCCGTACCGAGCATATGTTCTTCGCTGAGGACCGCATCAAGGCCGTCCGTGAGATGATCTGCGCACGTACCGTAGAAGAGCGCGAGGCTGCTCTGGCCAAGGTCGAGCCGTTCCAGCAGGGTGACTTCGAGGCGATGTACCGCATCATGGGTGAGCGCCCGATGACCATCCGTTATCTGGACCCGCCTCTCCACGAGTTCCTGCCCAGCAAGGACGAGGACATCAAGGAGCTGGCTGCCGACATGGGCATGACCTTCGATGACCTGAAGAACGTCGTTGCTTCTCTGCACGAGTTCAACCCCATGATGGGCCATCGTGGCTGCCGTCTGGCTGTCACCTACCCCGAGATCGCAGCAATGCAGACCCGCGCTGTTATCAAGGCAGCTCTGAACGTCTCTGCTGAGACCGGTTATATCATCACTCCGCACATCATGATCCCGCTGGTCGGCGAGGTCAAGGAGCTGAAGTTCGTCAAGGACGTTGTCGTCAAGGTCGCAGACGAGCTCATCAAGGCTTCCGGCGTTGACATGAAGTATCTGGTCGGTACCATGATCGAGATCCCCCGTGCAGCTCTGACTGCCGGCGAGATCGCCAAGGAGGCTGAGTTCTTCAGCTTCGGCACCAACGACCTGACCCAGATGACCTTCGGCTTCAGCCGTGACGATGCTGCAAAGTTCCTCGGCGCTTACTACGAGAACAAGATCTACGAGAGCGATCCGTTCCAGCATTTGGATCAGGTCGGCGTCGGCAAGCTGGTCAAGATGGCTGCACATGACGGCCGTGAGACCCGTCCCGATCTGGGTCTGGGCATCTGCGGCGAGCACGGCGGCGATCCCTCCAGCGTCGAGTTCTGCCACAAGGTTGGTCTGGACTACGTCAGCTGCTCTCCCTTCCGTGTGCCTATCGCACGTCTGGCCGCTGCTCAGGCTGCCATCAAGACCCCCCGCAAGTAATGGCGTGAGAGCTTGAGAGAGCACCAATAAAGTATATGAACCGCCCCGGTTTCCGAAAGAGGAAGCCGGGGCGGTTTTTTGCGCTCACGGAGGGGCAGATGAAAAACGCGGTATGAATATATACCATATAAAAATGAATATATGCTAAAATCTCGGGAAAATGCTTGCATTTTCATTAAAATGGGTGTATTATGACACCTGCCGACGAAATGCCGACAATCAACAAGAGAGGGATCGATACTATTATGTCTTTGAAGAAGAAAATTGCTGCGGCTTTCATCGCCTGTGCGATGACGCTTGCCGTGGTTCCTTCCGCCTTCGCCTGTACGGCACTCTATGTCGGCAGCGACCTCACCGAGGACGGCACCACCATGTTTGGCCGGATCGAGGATCTGGGCACCAACGATTACAACAAGCTGTTCAACGTCAGCCCTGCCGGGAAGCACACCGCAGGCGAGGTGTACGAGGGCTGCTACGGCTTTACCTACACCTTCACCCACGACAGCTACCGCTACACCGCCCGCCGGGACGACAACGGTCTGGGTGTCTGCCCGGACTGCGACAGCACCCACGAGCACACCCCCTATGAGGAGGCCGGCACCAACGAGAAGGGCGTCATGGTCTCTGCCACCGAGTCTCTCTACGGCACCGACGCCGTGCTGAGCGTAGACCCCTATGTGGACAACGGCATTGAGGAAGCCGAGATCACCACGGTGCTGCTGAGCGAAGCTTCCACGGCCCGCGAGGGTGTTGCCCCTGCTGACCTCCATCTACGACAACGCCCGGTGCAGCCGGCGGCTCCGGCGTGTTCATTTGCCGACCAGAACGAGACCTGGTTCGTGGAGAACCTGACGGGCCACACCTACCTTGCCCTGAAGCTCTCCTCCAGCGTGGTCTTCATGCAGCCCAACATCGCCGCTATGGGCAAGATCGATCTGGATGACACCGACCATGTGGTGGCCTCTGCCAATTTGATCTCCGTGGCCCAGAAGGCCGGTACCTTTGTGGGCGACGCCGCTGCCAATGTCATCGATCTGGATGCCTCCTACAACGGCGACATCGCATCGGACCGCATGGCAGCTGGCCTGAACTACCTGTACGGCACCGACACCTTTACAAAAGACAACTACAGTGAGACCGACTTTGCCATCAGCAACGTCGGCGAGAACGGTGCCATCGTCCCGGTCTACTCCAACATCCAGCTGACCAAGAAGTTCTCGGTGGAGGATTCCATCCACTTCTTTCAGACCGAGCCCATCGGCAAGACGGGCAATGTGGAGACTCATCTGTTCCAGGTGAGCGCCACCGGCGATCTGAACACCGCCATTACCGAGTGGACCGCTTTTGACGACGACGTGTACAACGCCTTCGTCCCTTACTATCCGATGCTGACCACCGACACCGCAGATGTCTACAAGGTCTCGGTCCATAAGGTCACCCGTTCCGACGAGCAGCCCACCGAGGGCGTCTGGTATCAGGATGCCAAGGGCCGCTACTACACCTACCCGGACGACTGGACCGACTCCTTCTACGGCGTGCGTGACGCCCTCTCCAACCTGCTGACCTACGGCAGCAATGGCAATCAGGTCACCGCAAAGGATCGGGCAGCAGCCAAGGCCAGCTATGCCGCGCTCCAGCAGGAGATCATGACCGACTACGCCGATATGAAGGCCGCCGTTGCCGCCGCCGACACGCTGGAGGCCAAGCAGGCTGCCGCCACCAACGCCAGCAATGCCATGAGCCAGAAGGTGTACAACACCACCCTGAAGATGTACAATAAGCTCCAGGCCAAGACGGCCGCCCGGGCATGGGTCAGCTCCCTGCTGCACTGAGGCTTTGCAGCGCCTGAGGCGTTTCCCATAAAACCGCAGCGCCCCCGGTTTTGATATGTACCCCTAATACTGGACACCCAGTATTGGGGGTATTTTTATGAAATACAGCTATGAGTACAAAAAGCAATGTGTGGAATTGTATCGACAAGGGAAATGGCCAGAAACACCAGTGGGAGTAAAGCAGAAAAATTTTCACAAGACGATACGGAAGTGGGCTCGGATGGAAGAAGCCTGTGGTCCAGAGGTTCTGCACCATAAGAGTCAAAACAAAGTGTGGACTGCGGAAGAGAAATACGAATTGGTTGCAAGAGTATTGGTGGGAGTATCAAACAAAGAAGTTGCGTTTACTGCTGGAATTGATGACGGCCTCTTGTACCAATGGGTCAGATGCTATAAAATGAAAGGGCATCAGGGATTGGTCGAGCAGCGAAAAGGACGGCCACCCAAGGAGCCTGACATGAAGAAGAAAATAGTACCAGCAGAACTGACCCCTTCAGAACGAGAAGAAATGATTCGGCTTAGAGCTGAGAATGAGCGTCTGAGAGCGGAGATTGCCGTCGTAAAAAAAGAAATTGCCTTGAGAGAAGAGAGATGCGCAGCGCAACTCAAGGCGAAAAAGCTGCGCTCGTCCAGGAACTCCGCAAAGAAGGACACAGACTGAATGATTTGCTGGATGCAATCAGACTTTCTCGGTCAACATACTATTATGAACTCAGCAAAACCGATAAAGTCAAGGAACGAAACGCCGATTTATCGTCTGAAATTGTTGCCATTTTCAATGAGAACAGAAAAAGATACGGCGTAAGACGGGTACACCATGAGCTTCTGAACCGTGGGTTTCAGGTGAATTACAAGCGTGTTCAGCGAGTTATGAACCAGCTTGAACTGTTCGGTAAACGTCCAAAGGAGAAGTATCATTCTTACAAAGGCGATGTCGGCAAGGTTGCCGATAACATTATTAATCGGAATTTCAGCACCGAGAAGCCTCTGCAAAAATGGACGACCGATGTGTCACAGTTCAATCTGTCTTGGGGCAAGTGCTATATTTCTCCGATTCTGGATATGAACACAAATGAGATTATGTCTTACAATCTTTCTACAAGTCCGAATATGGAACAAATCAAGGATATGCTGAATAAAGCGTTTGAACGGTTTCCTTCTGTACAAGGTCTGGTCATGCACTCGGATCAGGGCTGGCAGTACCAGCACGCATTCTACCGCAATGAACTTCAAAAGCACGGAATCATTCAATCCATGTCCCGAAAGGGCAACTGTTACGACAACTGCATTATGGAAACCTTCTTTGGCAGACTGAAAAATGAAATGTTCTATGGATTTGAGAAGGATTATCCCTCCTTTGAAGCCTTCTCCAAGGCGATTGCCGAGTATATTGACTATTACAATAACAGCAGAATCCAAGCTAAAACAAAATGGATGCCTCCCTCTAAATTCAGAGAAGTATCCATGATGGAAGGTTAATTATTCATTTTTGAGCCAGTGTCCAGAAAACCGGGTACATATCATTTCCATGACAGGAAACCGGGGGCGTTTTGTGTATGACTGCTCCTTGCAAACGCCGCCCATTCGTTCTATATGACAAGGAAAAACTGCCGGAATTCTATTTGCAGGAAGAAAATTTGGAGAAGATCATTGCGGAGATGGGCTAAGATACACTGAAAAACTACAAATAACGTATCATCGCAAAGCCTAACGCCTTGTAATTTTGGCACCCGCTCAGGCTGCTATCAAGAACCCGAGAGCGTAAGGATCTTGCAACGGCTCTCCGTTAAAAATCAAGGATAAAACAAGGCCCACCGTCAATTTTGGCGGTGGGCCTTGTTTGTTCATCTGGGCGATGAATTGTGTTTAATACCGATGCACGGAGAGTGTGCATCACAGATACACCTCCACGGTCAGGTCGGTCCACGCTGCGCGGCGGAACTGGTAGGGCATCTTGTTGGCTTCCCGGTAGTGTTTGGCAGTTTCAAATCATAGTGCCGCTGTGAGTTCGCAGAAAAAACACTTGATGATTTTTCATCGTCCTTGACCATACAAGGAATGAAAAGCGTCCCCAGTTCCAATTCGTAAAAAATCAGAATGAGGAGCTTTTAAATGGGATTCAGGCCGGCAGTACAAAGACCGTGAGCTTTGCAGGAAAAAGGGGAACCGACCCGTTAAAAAGGAGGAGAATGATCAGGGAAGGCGTTCGCGCACCTGCCCCGCATTGGGGATAGCATCAGAATTTGCAGGGGGTCTCCTGCTCGATATGGATATGATGGCCGCTGTAGTTGCCCGGGATATGGCTTGCCTGATACTTGGCTGCTGCCAGCACCTTGGAGAATTCGATGCCGGTTTCGTAACCCATCTCGTTCAGCATCCAGATCATATCCTCGGTGGACAGGTTGCCGGAGGCACCGGGAGCAAAGGGACAGCCGCCCAGACCGCCCAGAGCGGACTGGACCTCGGTGATGCCGCTCTCGATGGCTGCCATGGTGTTGACCATGCCCAGTCCACGGGTGTCGTGGAAATGGACTTGCAGATTCAGGGTGGGATAGGCTGCCTTCAGCGCACCAATGACGGCTTTTACCTGTGCAGGGTCTGCGATGCCGATGGTATCGCAGAGGCAGCAGGTGGTCATGCCGGCGTCGATGTAATCTTTCAGGAAATCCACTACAGCCTGCGGGTCGTTGTATTTGCCCTCAAACGGGCAGCCAAAGGTCGTAGCGAGATCCACTACGATATTCAGGTCGGGGTAGGCAGAACGGATCTCCTTGTAGGCTTCCAGCGATTGCTCGTGGGTGCGGTTGATGTTGGCCTTGTTGTGGCTCTTGCTCAGGGACACAACATAGCAGACCTTGCGCAGGCCCAGCTCGTAGGCGTTCTGAGCACCGCGCAGGTTGGGCACCAAGGCAAACAGATCCAGTCCCGGGTGTTTTTTCAGGACAGCCTCGGTGACTGCTTTGGAGTCAGCCAGCTCGCGGGATGGCCTTGGGGCTGACAAAGGAGGTATACTCCATGTGCTTGACGCCTGCCGAGACCAGCCGATCAATGACGTCCAGCTTCAGTTCGGTGGCGATCGGTGGAGCACATTTCACGCTCTGGAATCCGTCACGGGGGCCGACTTCAACAACTTCGATTTTGCTCATAATATCATAACCCTCTTTTGTGTCATTTCAACCATTCCTATGGGAGCACGGTACGGCAAAGCGAGATGGCAGTGTTAAGCAGCATTCGATCCGACCATCTTGCCCTTCCGCACATCCTGCGGCCACAGGATCATAGAACTCAGATAGCGCCCTTGGCCTTCAGCTCTTCCAGCTTGGCAGCGTCAAGGCCCAGAAGCTCGCCATAGATCCTGGCATTGTCCTCTCCCAGCAGCGGAGCGGCCTTGCGGGGATACGCCTTGGTGCGGGTCAGGTGCTGCGGCACAGCGGTGATCTTCAGCTTGCCGATGCCGGGCTGATCGATCTCCGGGAACATCTCACGGGCACCCGCGATCTGCGGGTCAGTCACCAGACGGTCGATGGTGTTGACGGGGCAGGCAGGGCATCCAGCATTATTCAGCATCTTGTCGATCTCGTCAATGGTGTAATCCTTGGTCCAAGCGCAGATGATCTCACGCATCACGGCGTGATTCGCCACGCGATCCTTGATCTCAACAAAGCGGGGGTCGGCCTTCAGTTCCGGCTGCTTCATCACATCGCAGAGCAGGCCGTACAGCTTGTTGTTGCCTGCGGCGATGACCACATCGCCGTCCTTGGTCGGGAAAACATCATACGGGTAGGTGGACTCGTACCGGTTGCCGATGCGCTGCGGGATACGGCCCGTGGACTGGTAGATCATGGTGATGTTTTCCATCGCGGAAGCCACCGAGTCCACCAGCGCCACATCAACTTTTTCGCCCAGACCCGTTTTCTGCTTGTTGACCAGCGCCGCCAGAATGCCGATGGTCATGTTCAGGCCGCCAAGGACATCGCCCATGGGCGTGCCGACACGGGTCGCCGGGCCATCGGGCCAGCCGGTGGTGCTCATCAGGCCGCCCATGGCCTGACCTACGATGTCATAGCCCGCACGCTTGCTGTAAGGGCCGGTGTGGCCGAAACCGGACACCGCACCATAGATGATGCCGGGGTTGACCTCCTTCAGGACGTCATAGCCGAGGCCCAGTTTTTCCATCGTGCCGGGGCGGTAGTTCTCAATGACGATGTCGGCCTTCTTGACCAGTTCCTTGAAGATCTCCTTGCCATCAGGGTCCTTGAGGTTCAGGGTGCAGCCCAGCTTGCTGCGATTGAAGTTCGCATAATAAACACTGTTGTCGTTGATGAAGGGGCCCATCTTGCGGGTATCGTCACCGCCCTTGGGATTTTCCAGCTTGATGACCGTAGCACCCATATCCGCCAGGATCATGCCGCTGTAGGGACCAGCCAGAACACGGGTCAGGTCGAGAACGACCACGCCATCCAAAAGACCTTTGCTCATAATAGACACCTCGTTATGTTTCATTTTTCTGATGTATGGAATATTACAGGATATTGTACAGGCCCAGCAGACCGGCCAAGACCGTCAGGAGCAGCAGCAGGGCGGACAGACCGAACATCTGGATGAAGAGCTTGTTCTCCTTTTCCTTCGTGAACTCGGGGTCGGTGGCGTTGGCCGCCATGATCAGGCTGCCGCCGGTGGACGCCGGGCTGAAGCCGGCAAAGGAAGCGGTCATGCACATGATGGTGATAAGGCCCTCCGGCTTGACGCCGACCTGCTCGGCGATGGCACCGACTGTAGGCACCATGGTGGGCCACACGACGCCGATCGCAGAGCTGAACCACGAGAGGATGCCGGCGGACAAGCCCTGAATGGCGACTGCGGTCTTCGGCGTCATGATGGAAGCCAGACCGTTCGACATCAGTGCCACACCGCCCACGTCAGAGACGATGTTCATCAGCATGCCGATGCCGGTGACCATCATCAGGGTGGACCAAGGCACACTCTTGATGACGACCTTTTCATCTGCCACATTGAGGAGCAGCAGGACGACTGCCACAGCAAAGGAGATGAGGCCGACGTTCCGCTTGAAAAAGGCGCTGGCCACGATCATGGCCAGAAAGCCCACCAGCGTGATGATCTGCTTCTGGGTGAACGCGGGAAGGCTCTCTTTTTCCTTGCTCTGAGGCTCTTTGATCCGGAAGCCCTTGAACACAAGGAAGATAACAATGGACAGCACGATGGTGGTGATGGTCGCATAGATCAGGGTGTGTGTCTGATAGCCGGTGATGCCCTGCTCACTGGCGAGGTTGTAGATCAGGACGCTTTCCGGCGTGAGTGGGGGAGAACCGGCCTGCCATGGAACCGATCTGACCGATCGCCGCCAGCATGACGGAGTTATAGCCAGTGCTCTTGCCCCAGCGGCAGGCTCAGTGCTGCGGCGATGCCCAGCGCCGGCACACAGCCGGGGCCGATGGCCGCGACGATGTAGCCGATCAGGTATATGATGACCGGGGTGATGGCCACATGGCCGCCGGACAGGCGCAGAAACTTTTTTGCGGCCAGCTCCAGCGTACCGTTGTTGGTAGCGATGGTACACAGCAGCGAGACGCCCAGCAGCATGATGAAGGTGCTGGAACTGAACCCTTTGATGATCTGAGAGTCTGTGTAACCGGCCGCCGAACCCAAAACGGCTGCGGCCAGAACGGCGATCAGACCGACGTTCTTTTTCAGCGCGAAGCCGATTGCGATGCAGGCAACCAGCACGATCAGGGAAAACAATGCAATACTATTGCTCACAAAAATTGCCTCCTTTTGTTTTTTCTCCGCATGGCCCTGCAGGAGAAGACTTCCAAACTGTTTGCTGCGATCGAGCATTTCTGCCAAACTATATAGCAATTTTCGTGCTAAAATCGCATTTCAGGTCAAAATATCTTGAGATTTGTGGAGGTGCTCGAAGTCAGGCCATGTCACTTGTGAAAAGTACACAAAAAAGACCTCCGCAAAATTGCGGAGGTCTTTGGGTACGCGATTTGAGTGCTTGGATCCTTTGCCGATTTTTGCAGGAGTGTCTCATTCTTCCAGCGTCCGGGTGTATCACAAATGAAACACTGCGACACGCTTTTGCGACATTCAGGGGTCTTGTTTCAGGCGGCGGTACAAGGTGCTGCGGCTGATGCCCAGATCTTTTGCGGCGCGGGAAGCGTTTCCTCCGCTCCGCCGCAGAGCTTCGAGCACATCGCTCTTGTCCGTAGCCGAATCAGTGGTTCTCTCCCGGGCTGCGGGAGCAGATCCAGCGGTTCTCCAGAGGTTCATCTTGAGGGACTGGAACACCTCTTCCTCCGGGCTGCCCCGGTGCAGCAGCAGCGAGACTCTCTCGACCGTGTTGGTCAGTTCACGGACATTGCCGGGCCACGCGTAGGAGCGGCATCGACCCAGCACCCGGAAAAAGGCGGATCTCTCGTCGGCAGAGCGCTGGGGCATCACCCTGTCGTAAATGGCACGGGCGATCTCCAGATAATCGTCACCCCTCTCCCGCAGCGGCGGCACCAACACGCTGAGGACGTTCAGCCGGTAATAAAGGTCACGGCGGAACCGGCCCTCTTCCACGAGATGGAGCAGATCCCGGTTGGTCGCGCCGATAATCCGAATATCCACCGGGATCACCGTGTCATCGCCCACACGGCGCACTTCTTTTTCCTGTAGGACGCGAAGCAGTGGCGCCTGAAACTCCAACGGCAGCTCACCGATCTCGTCAAGAAAGATAGTTCCGCCGTGGGCTGTCTCAAACAGACCGGCCTTGCCGCCCCGCCGCGCTCCGGTGAAGGAGCTGTCCGCATAGCCAAACAGCTCGGATTCCAGCAGGTTTCGGTTGAGCGCCGTGCAGTTGATGGCCACGAATGGCCCATCCCTCCGCGGGCTGGCATTGTGGATGCTCTGGGCGAACATCTCCTTACCGGTGCCGGTTTCGCCGTACAGCATCACGGTGAACTGCGAATCCGCAAAATTTTCGGAGAGGCGCTTTGCTTCAAGGATGGCGGGCGACTGCCCCAAAATATCCGAGAATCGGTATTTTGCCACCAATCCCTTTTCGTGCAGCTTGATACGGATGTTCCGCTCTGCTGTCTGCAAGGTCTTGATGTCCTGAAATGTCGCAACAACGCCCTTTACCTGCCCGCCTACCCGGATGGGGACGCGGTTGGTGGAGACCAGCGTCCCGTGAATGTTCATCATCTGGCCTATTTCGGCTTCTCCAGTCTGAAGAACACTGGTCAGGTGCGTATTGGGCAGGACCTCTTCGATGGGCCGCCCGGCGAAAGGCGGCTGCGCCGGACGGAGCATCTGCTCTGCGATCTGGTTGGTCGTGCTGATTCGTCCATTCTCGTCAATGGCGATGATCGCGTCATGGGTATAATCCAGGATGTTCTGGTAACGCTCCAGCTGGATCTGAAGTTGTTCCTGTTGGCGGGCGTTCTCCTGCTGGGTGACATAAAGCTGCTGGGCAGTGTCCAGAGCATGGAGGATCGAAGTGTCCGAGCTTTCCACCCGGAGATACGGCAAGTCGTACAGCTTGGCGAACCGCTCCGACTACGACGCCGCCCAGCCCCCACTGCAGCCCCACTCGGCCACCGCCTGCTGGACAGCGGACTGGCAGCTGAGACTGTCGGAAAAGCAGTAGTGCTTCATTTTCAGATCCAGAAGATAGCAGATGGTGCGCAGCTCGTTGCTGATCTCTTCCTCAAAGGAAAAGAAAGCAATAAGCCCCCGCTCGTGCCGAAGCTGCTGGATGGCCGGGATATAATCCGATGCTTCGCCGGGGATGTTCACGACCTGAATATTCAGACTCTTGCGCAGCAGGTCGCGGGTGCCGCGGCGGCTGATAAACAGATAATCGTTCTGCGTCAGAAGCAGCTTGGCCAGCGAAACGGCGGCCTCCAGCTCTGCGACCTCCACACGCACATCCATGCCTCGTCGCATGATCAGGGGTTTGGCCCGCCGGGCCAGATTTTCGGTGGGAGAGATGAGGCAGATTTTTGGGCTTCGTTCGGTCATGGCATCTTTTCCTTTCTCTCATTTTGTGATAGAATGAGCCACAGCTTGCTCCCGGCAGACTGTCATGGCCTTAATACTAAGCCATCATTTTCGACAATGTCAAGATTATTTCGTAAACTTTCCTTTTCGTGAAATGCTTTCTTTGCCGTTTTTTGTCGCAAGTCAGTAAAATAGTGCGATAGACAGGAGGTGACGCCCCATGGAAGGGCCTCAATTCCGTCAGGAGCTGTCCCAGCGGCTCAAACTCTGCCCCCAGCTGATGCAGAATATCGCTCTGCTCCAGATGAACGTACAGGATCTGCGCGAGTTTCTGGAACGTGCCGTGGAAGAAAACCCGATGCTTGAACAGCAGGAGCCGTCCGGCGATGCCTTCCGGGAGCTGTCGGCCCGGAACGAATGGATGCGGACTTCTTCCGATGCTCCGCCTGAGCCGGGTGCGGAAGACCGGGAGCTGACCAGCCGGGAAAGCTTTCTGCGGGATCAGCTGGCACGCAGAAAGCTTCCGCCGAAGCTCTTGTCCCTCTGCACCTATCTCATAGAGCGTTTGGATGAGGACGGTTTTCTGCCCCCAGAAGAGCTGGAGCATCTGCATCATTTGGGGCTTCCGGCTCCCATGCTCGAGGAGGCACTGGCGGCAGTTCAGGCCTTGGAGCCAGCCGGTATCGCGGCCCGGAGTTTGTCCGAGTGCCTCCTGATCCAGCTTCGGCGCAGCGGGCAGGAAACGCCTCTGCTCACCGAGCTTGTCTCCCATCATCTTGAGCCCCTCGCCCGGCAGCAGTACAGCCCGCTGGCACATCTGCTTCATTGCTCCAAGGCAGAAGTGGAAAATGCGGCAGCTCAGATCGCACAGCTGGACCCGCACCCCGGACGATGGGATGCTCCGGCTTCTGAGCCGGTGCAGTATATCCAGCCGGATGCTTATGTGCTGGATGAAAACGGAGCGCTTTCCGTAGTGCTCAACGATTTCTATCTTCCGCACCTTACGCTCAGCAGCCAGTATGAAGAGATGATGCATTCTGCCGATGCAGAAACAGCCTCCTATCTGCGCCGCGCCTGCAAGCAGGCACAGGAGCTTCTCAGCGGACTTTCCCGGCGGGGGAAAACGCTCCACCGATGTCTGGAGGCTGTAGTGAGCACGCAGGCCCCCTTTTTTCTTCTGCCGGATGGAGTGCTTTCCCCTATGACCCGCCGCACTCTGGCAGAGTCTCTTGGGCTGAATCCGTCCACCATCACCCGGGCGCTGAAGGGAAAATGTCTTCAGTGCCGCCGGGGAATTTACCCGCTCAGCGCATTTTTTTCTCAGCCCGTCGGCGGCAGTTCTCCGCAGGAGATCCGCACCCGAATGGTGCAGCTCCTGCAGCAGGAGCCGATGCTCAACGACCGTCTCCTCCGGGAGCGTCTGGCGCAGGAGGGCTATCAGCTCGCGCAGCGCACCGTGTCCAAATACCGTCGGCAGCTTGCGCTTCCTGCTGCCAGCAAGCGCCCAAAGAAATAAAAGGAGTTTTCTCTATGAACTATACCGATTTGACTGCCTACCGCAAGAGCAATCCGTTTATGGATTTTTGTGGCATTGAAGCTGTCCGCGCCGAGCATGACGACTGTGAAGTAAAAATGACCATCACCGCCACCGACAAAAACACCCATGGCTTTGTCCACGGCGGCCTGTTGTTCACGCTTGCCGACTGTGTAGCCGGCCTGACCGCCCGCAGCGATGGACGCAATTATGTGACCCAGAGCGCTCACATCAATTTTATCAAGAATCTGACCGAGGGAACGATACACGCCTACGGAACGACCCTCAGCCGAGGCCGGACCATCGTCATTATCCGCGTCCAGATCAAAAGTGAGGATGGCCGCCTGCTTGCAGATGGAACAGTCGATATGTTTTGCGTGAAATAAAATTTATCGCGATCTTCAAAAATAGTGCCTATCAAACGGACATATTTGCGATATGCAGTTTGCGGATGTTGCTTGTGTA
>ENA-OQJK01000177-OQJK01000177.1-human-gut-metagenome-genome-assembly--contig:-NODE-177-length-13717-cov-2.789330_pt1 | contig 13717 bp, 14 predicted proteins | sample MGYA00242605_ERZ504771 | MGnify/ENA primary metagenome ERZ504771 (study PRJEB26092, sample SAMD00036353) | human gut metagenome | host: Homo sapiens | study: EMG produced TPA metagenomics assembly of... | reverse complement strand
GATTTAGACAGCAGCCTGAAAGAGACTATTACTTACGAAAGCCAAATGCTGCATTACGGACTGTATACAGCCGGCTATCAACGTGTTTTTCAAGCGGATATTCCTTGGCATTGGCATGATGAATTTGAACTGGGATATATTTCCGGCGGAAGCGTAGTATATCAAACCAGCGGGCTTACAGTCACCCTCCATGAAGGAGACGGCATTTTTATTAACTCCGGCGTGCTTCATTATCTCCATCCCCTGGAGCCCTGCCGTGAAGCCAGGCTTCAGACTCAATTCTTTGATAAGTCCTTTTTGGCAGGCTCCCTCGGCAGCCTGCTGGACATAAAATATGTGGCACCTGTTCTGGATCAGCGTCAGTTGGAGGCCGTACCGCTATATCGTTCCGATCCGGAAAGCAAAGGCTTCTTGGAACGTCTTCAAAAAGGAGTGGAGCTTTGCAGCCGGAAGGAGGAATTTTTTGAGTTTCGCCTGAGAAATCTTTTTTCGGAGCTTTGGGAATCTATTTACCGTTGGGCAGCGCAGAAGGAAAGCAGCACTCCCAGCTTGCGGCGCTCCATAGAGGACGACCGGATTAAACAAATGATGCGATATGTCCAAGCTCATTTTTCGGAAAAGATTTCCGTCTCCTCTATCGCCGCCAGTATTCCCATCAGCGAACGGGAATGTTATCGTTTATTTCAAAACAGCATGGGAATTACACCGATAGAATACCTTATTTCTGTCCGTCTGCAAAACGCTCAGTCCCTGCTGATGAACACCAATAAAAGCATTCTCGATATCGCCTTAGAAACTGGATTTGGAAGCAGCAGCTATTTTGGCAAAATATTTCGGAGCCATCACCGGCTTACTCCCGCTCAATACCGGAATCTCAGCCGGCAAAAAGCGTTGGCGGCCCCTTGATCCGTTGTTGTCAAAGAGGACGCAGCTCCAGGCACCTGCAAGCTATCGTAATGATTCTGTTGCCGTTGAAGGCTTAACAGCAATGCGTCAAGCCCTCATAGGTATCAAAAGTTTCCACCCCTGCCGGCCAAAAAGCTTTCTATTTGTACTGGCTGCTGGCATACTGCATTTAATGTTCGTAAAAATGTACTATGGCAGGGCAATCCGCGGTTTGCCATCTCTATAAATTCTCCAGCACGTTGTCTAAAAGTCCGGCGGCGGACTTCTCGCCTCCCAAAACATCATCAGTGAAACGCGCAAGGGATCACAGCAATCATCCAATCGCCGGGAGATTCAATATTGTTCTTGAAACTCCTTACGTAAAGTGGTAGTATAAAAATGCAAAGGCACTCTCCACAGATGGTTAGCACAATGAAAATTGAAAGATAACCGCAACATTTGGACAATGGGGCGGTTATTTCTTTTTCGTTACCTGAAATATCGGAGGTAACAAAGCTTTACAGTATTCAAGCATACTAGGAATGCTTGAACAAGTCCGATAAAGTTTTGTGTATAACCGCCGCCTCCCTTTCTTCGAAGAAGCTAACCGCCTGCCGTTTGCGATAGTATTCATATTAGATATAGAACAACTTCTTTTCATATACTCAATATATATGAACTCTCCCATAACAGCCGCAAAGACCTCTCCTTTCCAACCTGGTGCCCTCTTGCCTGAGTACAAAAGGCATGTATCAATAAAGGTTAATTGAAAGGAGATAGAATTATGAAAAGCAAAAAAGTCAGTTTTAACATCCTTAGAATGTATTAGCGCAAACCTTAATACATTAATTGTGAACCAGGAAATGACCTATTTTATCCTCCGAGAAATCCTCAAAAAAAATGGACAGATCAGAAATAAGCAGCCCCCAGCCGTTAAGGTTAGGCGTAAAAAGATATAAATCTTCCCTCCCTGCTTTTTGGTAGGGAGGGATTTTTATTTTATGTTTTGACTTGCATGATTTAAAAATAAAGCCTAAAAAGTGGCTAAAATCTGGATTGTCGCATTTTCAAGTTCCAAATTTCGGCCTCTGTTCTTCTCAAATAAAGAAAACGGGAAACAGAACACGGAATTCCGTTAACGGCTCAGAAAGGTCGTAGGGAGTGGGTTCCGCTTCAATACGCTGAGCGGCTGCTTGGATGAAAGCGCAAGGGTAATATCATCAAAGTCCCAGCCCTCCGGGCAGGAGTCTACCGCGTATAAAATGGGACCGCGTGCCACGGCGAATTTTCCCCGGTTTACAAACCCCGGCGTGAGCAGACGGAGAGGCTGGCAAATACGGATATCAAAAACAGAGTGGTTTGAGATGGTCAGCATCTCGTATTGTCCAGACACACAAGCCTTTCCGGAAATCTCTGCGTGATCGGTCCAAGAGGGAATCCTCACATAAAGATTTACAGGCTGCTTTCTTTCGACTGCCAGCCTGATGTTTTCGGATTTTCGAAAATCCGTTTGTAAAGTCAGTGTTACTGGGAAACCATTGACCATAAGGGTTTTGAGGAATCAATGAAGAAGTTGATAAAAATATCATTTTTGGACTGGGTATAAATATATTGGGGAACCAATCCCAGCGCGCTCTGGCCGTTGGTATGGCAGCATGTGAGGGGAGCTTCCGGGACAGGGCTCCGCCTTTTCCGGAGTTTCTTCCGCGAGGGACGCTCCAAGCAAGCGCATCATTTCATGACAATGCGCTGAGCCGGGAAGCTGGCTCCAGTAGGAAAAATCCTTCGGACCAGTCAGGAGGGTGTAATAGATCCAGGTGCTGCCGTCAGGGCAGATAGACTGCATGATATGGTTATAGGCTGTTTCTTCCGCGTAATCGATGCACCGAATGTCGCCGGTAAGCTCAAACAGCCTCAAATTAAGCTGGATCCAGGTGAACGCGACACAGTTTTTCAATTCGGAATGTTCGCTGATATTTTCGGCGTTGGGAAACCACTCCCGCTCGCTCATGCAGCCGTTTACCTCACGGTAGAAGTCTGCGATATGATCCCGTGCCTCTGTTACCTTACCGAGAAGGCTTTGGTCACCCGTGGCCCGTGCATACTCTGTCAATCCGACAAAGCAGCTCATCATTTCATAGGCTTTGCCCCTTCCTGCGGTTTTCAGGCCGTAGGGAAGCTGTGTCATACGGGAAAGCAGATGCGGTGAGGCAGGCGCCTCGTCGCTCCAATAATAGGTAACAATATAGCGGGCAAATCGTAGGATTTCCTCGTCTTTCAGTCACTGATACCATAAAACAAGTACCTCGAGCACAGAACCGCTGGCTAACCCGGCATGACAATCGGAGGTATTTAAATTATAAGCCCCTTGCTTTCCAAAAATATCATTGAGCTGCCGAATAATTCTACGGGCACAGTCACAGGCGGCCGAACTGCTGTGCAGCTGGTCATATCACAACAGCGCCAGCAGGCAATATTTGGCGCCCCACACATCCCAGGCATTATTTTCTTTCCGTTCGGTGGCCCGTCCGATCCAGCGCATATCCGGCGTATAAGTACCAAGATAACCATCCGGCTCCTGACAGGCCATAAGTTCCCGGACGACTCTGTCGATCTTTTCCCAAAGCCGGGGATCCTCTACAATCAGATTATCCAGAATGGCTCCGTCTAGGAATTTTCCCACGTGCTCTCCAATAAAAGACTGCCGTCCCGGACGATGACGGAAACAGTCCAGCAGCGTGTCCTCGTTTACCTGGAGAGACCAGCGGGTGACAGAATCTTTCAGCCTGCGTCCCCAAAGCCTACCTACAGACATAGGTCCAACCGGGACAGTGTGCTTGCTTTTTAACTATTTTATTTCCCCCTGTCGAATTTATTTGAAAATGTACCTTATGCACTTCAATACATAAGATACGTTTTCAAGCAGCAGATACGCAGGTCTTTTTGCCTCAGTCAGCCGGGCAATTTCAAAGAACAGGGTACCTCTTGGGTCCGCGAATCCTCCACGGTTTCCAGCAATTGAAAAAGCCTGGCAGGGAAATCCTCCGCACAGGAGTTCAACGTCCGGCAGTTCTTCGGGGTCTGCTTTTCGGATATCGTCACAAAACCACTCTCCTTCAGTATCAAACAGCGCCCGGTAGCTGCGGTCGGCGTGCTGATCGATCTCGCAGTGTCCCGCGCAGGTGAATCCTCCGGCCTGGGTGAGTCCTTCCCGGAATCCTCCGATTCCTGAGAACAGGTCTAAATACCGTATGGTTTTCTGTCTCACGCCCCTTTTTTAATTCTTTTCATTTGCTTTTTTAATCCGCCAATGGGCATTCCTCCTTTCGCTGATTCTCGGTAATATCTATGAAAAAAGCCCCGCAGGGCGCTGTGGTCCCTGCGGGGTGATTGGCTTTGTGTCGTGGTTATATGTAGATTTCTTCTGTATCGGATAATCCGTCGGATTCATCGGTGTTGTCAGTCCCGGCTTCCTCATCCTGATCCTCTATGTCTGTTTCCTGGGTTTCGTCCTCATCTTCTCCATCTTCGGTTTCATCCCAGTTGTTCTCCACAATGTAATCTTCTTCTTCCTCTCCTGCGGGTTCTTCCTGATCCCAGCTTCTCGCTCCATTCTGTTCGGCTGGGGTTTCGCTTTCGTCCCATTCTTCTGGATCGCCGCTTTCCCCGCTCATATCCTCTGTTTCTTCCTCATCGAGTTCTTCTTCCTCGTCCCCGCTTTCCGCTCCTTCCTGCTCGGCAGGGGCTTCGCTTTCCGGGGATTCTTTTTCCATCTCTGCTTCCATTTCTTCCAGCGCTTCCTCGATCAGGCCGATCACAAATTCCTTTTGGGTGAGGCGGCGGTGGTACGTTTTCTCATACCATGCCAGGTACTCCTTTACCTTTTGAAACAGTTTCTCGCTTACCTGAAACGCTAAGGTCCTTCCTTTTTCCATCATTTTCTTTTCCCCTTTCTCATAATGCTCTCGGATAATTATCTCGATGAATTGGCCCATGGTGCTTCCCATTTCCCGGATTTCCCCGCTGATTCGGTTGTGCAGTTCCAGCGGGATTCTGCAGGTGATGCCTTTCAGCTCCATTCTTCTTTCTCTCCTTTGTATTGGTTTTCCCCTTTGGGCAGCACAAGCATACTCCAACCCCTCTTGGAAAGCTATCACCAACACCAATGAACATTCAGGAAAAAAGCCTTCACAAACGTCACAACCAACAATGCCGGAAAACCGCTTGAAACGAAAAAAAGCCCCGCCTTGCAAAAGGCGGGGCCGTCCTACGTTCCTACTGTTATTTCTTGCTTGCCGGCAGGGTTGAATTGAGCAGATCTCCTGCCCGGACTTCCAATGCGTCCGCTATGTTATACAAAACTTCCACGGAAAAGGGGCGGACAATGTTCGGCGCTTCAATAGAGCTCAAATGAGAACGGCTGATCTTCGCCTTTTCCGCTAACTGTTCCTGGGACATTCCTTTCATTTTTCGGAGAGCCGCAATCGTCAGGCCCAGTTCAATAAACCGATCCCGATTGCTAAATTCTACTGTTTTGCTCACAGCCTTTTCTCTCCTTCCTGATGGTACTGCTATTATTATATCGAATGGTGCTTTTTATTTCTGTCTTTATTATTGAGCTATTGACTTTTATTTTGAGCATATATAATTGATTTATACTTATGCTTCTAAATTTACTCAAAGCGCAAAAAAGCCCCGCCTTGCAAAAGGCGGGGCTTGGTAGCTGCCAGGCGCTTTTTAGCTATTTGGGATCATCCGGTACATACTCGGCAATATCCTCTAGCCTGCAGTCTAAGGATTTGCACAGTTTATCCAGCGTATGTGTGGTAACCGAAAGATTAGACTGGAGTCTTTGCACTGTAGCATGGCTCATGCCGAAGATCACCCTTAAGGTATAAGTTGTTGCCTTTTTCTTTGCCATGGTTTTCCACAATGGATCATATCGAATCACAGTCCGCGCCCCCTTTACTAACTTCATTATGGCTAAATAATAGCCACAGTATATGGCCATTATTTAGCCATACCCAAACAATTCGGAAGCATGAGAGGGTATCCAAAAAATGAAGCATTTCCTGGGGGATGGGATCTTCCTGCCCAGCTTCCGGCTGGACAGGGGAGAATCGAAGTTCTTCCCGCAAAACACGGCGCAGGGTATTTTCCAGAGTGTCCTGCCGGACGTTTTCCAGAATTGCCCGCGCGATAAAGGTATTGCGCTGTCCTTCCGGCACTGACTGCAGGATGTCCCATGCTTTTCTGTGTTCTTCGTTCTGCGGGTTGGGACGGAAGGAAAAACGGGGCCTGCTCATTTCTTGCTCACACCACCCGAAAGCTGGCCCAAAATCCGCTCGAACCCTTCGGCGTTTACTTTATCGTCTAAAAGGGTAAAAACCCGCCGCAGGCCGTCCTGGGGCCGGATTCCCCGCTGGATCACGGAGGCTCCGCCGCCCAGCATCACTGCCGGGACTGCTTTTAAATCGAAGCCTGCTTCCATGGCTGCGGACAGCAGGGCTTCTGTGTAAATCCGCCCCTGTTTTTGAATGACACTCCGGGCATTCTCGTCCATGCTGCAGCTTTGTCCTGCCAGCACACGTTCCACCTGGGCGTCGGTAACGGACAAGCCTGTTTCCCGGCGGACCTGTTCCTTCGCTTCATCGATGCATCGGATCATGCCTAGCTCCAGGCTTCGGCAGGTGGAGGCGTTGGGGATTCCATTGTCCAGCCGCATGAGGTCCACGGTCCAGCCTCCGACGTCCATAAGGAGCACAGAGGGTTCTCCCCGTATTAATTCCGGGTGAACGGCAATGGCGGAGTATCCCTGTGGAAAAAGTCTGACGTCCTGAATGGTCACCTGATAGGAGATTCCTTCAAACTTGAAGCTTACCGGCTGGGAAGAACGGAGCAGGTATTCCCGGAACGCTTTCTTTTCCCGGCCGAATCCGGCCAAGGGCAGGCCCGCGCCAAGGTTCACGGCACATTCTCTTTTTTCTCCGCGCTGCTGGATTTCTTTTGCGATAGCTGCCAAGGTCAAAAGGTAATAATTGTCGTTTTCCATTTTGTTTCTCAGAATCGGCTGCCTGCCGGTTCCGCACACATAATACTTTCCCTGGTATTCCAGCGTGTTTTGCAGGGTATATGGTTCGTACCGGTAAGCTGTGATACCGGCTGGGAAGGAAAAATGCCGGGTTTTGATTGCGTAGTACCCATGATCGACTCCAATGTTCATATTTTCCTCATCCTTTCGCTTGCTCTGTTGAAAACTTATTTTTCCGGTGGGAAACTAGAAAAAACTTCCTTATGTAAGGGCTTTGTTCTTTCCCAGCCGGTAAAATCCTGGGGGAGAGTGTGTAGGGGGAGAGAGTGTGAGAGAGGGGGAGGCGAGAGGGGGAAAATGGAAAAAGCGCCCCGGCTGCTTTGCCGGGGCGCTTCTAAAAAAGGGCGCACTTCTCCCATGTACCTTTAGGCTGTTAAACTGGCCCGGTGAATCCGGGTTTACAATCTATCTAGGAACCGCTGGAACAAACCAGACGGGAATTGAAAATTTAATCTTCTGGAGGTAATGGCTGTGCGGTATTTTCGCGCGATTGACGGATTAGGCAGAATTGTTCTCCCCGCTGAACTTCTCCACCGCTTAAATTGGGAAAAAGGGAAAATGTCTGTTTCTATTGAAGAAAAGGATGGCTGCTTAATCGTTTCTTCCGTCCCGGCTGCAGGTCGACCCCCAGCGCCTCCTTCTCCTGTCAAATTCCAGGACAGCCCGGACGGACAATCGAAAATCATTTCTCTGCCGGTGTCTAAAAAATGAAAAAACCGCCTTCCTGAGCAGTAACAAGAAGGCGGTTTTTGCTCTTTTTGGGGTTGGACATCCACGGTGGGGCGATTTTGAAAAATCGGCCCTGAAAAGCCCGGAAACCCGCATGAATACTGAAAAAAATCGGGGTGACATCTATTTCGTCACCCCTTCTTGGTGCGAGCGACGGGACTTGAACCCGTACGTCATAAACACACGCCCCTCAAACGTGCCTGTCTGCCAGTTCCAGCACGCTCGCATTTCAGTCAGCGACAATTATTATATCATTTTCGGTATACTCTGTCAATCATTTTCCAGAGTTAAATTAATTTTTTTAACCACTTTCTGATACTCCTCATAGTTTACCAAACTATTTAAAACGGGCACCAGAGCTTTAGCCGTCAACCGTTCCGGAAGTCCTAATTCCCGTAGAAGCACCTGACGTTTTTTACTGCTGTCCGCACCTCCTGAAAAGCCATCCTCATACAAATCAAGCTTGGTAATCTTTCTTTTTTCTTCCGAACTTCCGGCTTCTTCTATAGCTGATGCGCCTGAGCGGCGGATCGACTCTAAAAGAATTTCAGGATCGATTCCCTCCACTCCCAGCTTGCCTTCCTTAGATGGGTGAAGCTTTCTTTTTTCCTTTCCTATAAAGGTCTGGAATGTAAGCATGTCTGATTTTTTCCTTAGGGATACAGCTCTGGATATGGTTGCGGATTAAAAATCCCGCGGAGTCGCTGTCCGTTAAAATCAACAGCCCCCTGGTGTCCGCCAGCCTGCGGAGCAGCTCGATCTTTTCCCTGTCGCTGAAAATCTGAAAGCCTCCAGTTTCGATAATCAGGCCGTCAATCAAAGAGCTTAGCTTAATTTTATCGTATTTCCCTTCAACAATTACCGCTTCCTTAATTTTTATCATCAGACCTTCTCCTCCCGAGCTAACAGCATCATTTTTCCGATTAGTTCTTCCAGCACAGTTCTAGGCTCCGACCTGCCGCTTTTCAAAGCCAGATCCGCCTGAGCCAACAAAAACAAGCTTTTTCTCAATTGGCTGATGGAAGCACGTTTGCAATCCCTTTCCGCATTGCGGATTAAAAAGTCTCTTCCTCTATAATCAAAGTCTTTGCTCAAAACGGAAGTCTTTTCTCCGCTTTCTAAAGCCGTTTTGGCCCGGTATAAATTCACATAGTTAGAGGATAAGACTGCGAGTACTGCCACCGGCTCCTCCTTTTGATAAAAAAGCAGGTCAAGCTGCTGGTATGCTTTATCATAATTTCCAGCCATCAGCGCGTTGCCCAAAACAAAAACTGTAGTTTCCAGATTTTTGGTTACCAGCAGATCAATGTCATCCTTGGTAATTTCCCGGCCCACTGCATAGGCGCACAGCTTTTCCAGCTCGCTGCTTAAGGTCAGGAGGTCATCTCCGCAAAGCTGAATGATTTTCCCCGCATTGATCTGGGTCAGGCCGCAACCTCTCTTTTCCGCCCACTGCACTAGCTGCTTCTCTAAAGCGATCTCTCCTCTTTTTTCCAATAGGACCGCCGTTCCATTTTTTTCCGCTGCCGCAATAAACTTCTTCCATTTCGCGGATCTTTTCGCATCGATTTCCAGAGTGGACTGGCTGATAATTAAAACCGTGGTTTCAGATAGTTCCTCTAAAAGTTGATATAACTTAGCAAGTTCTCCGGCATTCAGAGCTTCCACATTCAAATCCTTTACCAAAACGCATTTATGCTCAGCAAACAGCGGAAGCGCCTGAGCTGCATCCGCGATTTCATCGATCGAAGCCTTGCCGCCGTCAAAGGCTTGAAAATTAAAATCGCTGTAGCTTTTTTCCAAGCACCTTATTCACAATAGCTTCGGTGTAATGGCTGATCAAATATTTTTCCTCGCCATAAAGAAAATACAGAGGGACGAATGTCCTTTTCCTTAATTTGCTTCTTTAATTCAGACTCCTTTAGCTGCGCCATAGCTTCCTCCTAATATTCCGTGTCGATCGTAACGCCGGTTTCCGATACGGAAATCACTACATTTCCTTGTCTTTGAGGTCACCAACTCATGTAATTTTAATATTGGAAAGCGCCTCTTGGGCCTCTATCGCCTCTGCTTGATACATGGTGAGAATAGTGTAATCTCCCGAAGGCCGTAAGCGTTTTCCGGAGTATCTCCAGCAATGCAGAAATTGCAGTCGCGGTCAGCTTCCGGCAAATCCGCAACATCGCCGCCCGCAGGACAAATTAAAAATTTCTCCTGCCCCACGGTAAAAGAAATCCAGCTTTCCGATTTATTAGCCAGAACGGAAATCACCAGATCCTCCCAAAGAACCGTTTGGTTCCTACTGGAAAAATAGTATACACCCGCACGGTTTTCCAGCGCCCTGCGAAGCTTATCCTGAGGCAGCTTTTGATCGGAGACTAATATGGTTTCCGGGTGATACTCCTCAATCAGGCGGCTGGCCCCGGAGGATGTCTTTTTATCTACCTGAGAAATCAAAAGATAATCCAAGCGGCCGATTCCGCGGCTCCGCAGATAGGCGTCGATCCGGGAATATGCGCCGTTTCCGCCTCCGGAGCAAAGCACTGCGGCCTGCTGATCCCGTATCAGAACTACGGAGCTTCCATTTCCAGTATTCAAAACCCCTATCTCCAAAGCTTCCTGTTCAAAGCCTGCGCCCAGAGCCGTGAAAACCAGCAGAAATGCGGTGGTGCAGGCCGTGAGCCGAAGACGAAATCCTTCCCAGCGGATCATCACAATCACCACAGACGCTACGGCAAACACTATCAGCGATATCAGCAGCACCTCTTGCGTAACCGGAATAGAGGCCATCGGCAAGCTCGCCAGCCATGCGGCGCATTCCATCAGATAATTAGCGGCTATCCCGGCGCCCAGTCCGAAGGGCATAGCCAAAAAATTGATCACAGGAATGTAATAAAAGATTGAGGTAAGGAAGCCGCACAAAAGCATAATGTCCGCGGGAAACTCCATTAAAAGATTAGACAACGGCGCCACCAGCGATAACTCTCCAAAGGTAAGGGCTACAATAGGAGAAGTAAATACGGTTGCCGAAACAGTGGCCGCAATAGTGCTGTTGAGTCCGCGGAATAATCTTTTTAAAACACCAATCGATTCTGTCCAGCGATTCAGGCGGGCTTGAATCCTCCCTGAAAACAGAAGAATCCCTAAGGTTGCGGAAAATGACAAAAGCAGTCCGGTATCTCCTGCGGCGAAAGGATTTGGAACCGTCAGCACCAGCATGGCAAAGCCCAAGGAATTGATCGGATCCGCCTGCTTTCGGATACCGATCCCGAGCAGATACAGAATGGACATCACGCCGGATCTCACCACAGATGGGACAAAACCGGTAACCGCCATAAAACAGAACACACCCACCGACGCGGCTAGCGCGGCTCCTCTCTTGGGTATTCCAAAATAGAGCAATACCCAAAGCAAAAATTGTCCGATAATGGCCATATGCATTCCAGACACCGACAGCATATGGGAAACACCGGTAATCTGGAAATTATCCCGGACAGCCTCATCCAGACCGCTTTTGTCTCCCAGCAAAACACCGCACACTAAGCCAGATTGCCTGGGAGGAAGCAAAGCTCTTAAGGCCTCGGTCATCCTTTCCCGGACCTTTAGGGCATAATAATAAAAAGGATGGCTTTCTCCCGGAGTTACGGTATAAGGCTGATAGTCATAAATAAATCCGGTAAGATAAATATTTTTAGCCGCATAATAGTTTCTGGTATTCAGTCCTTCATCAGATCCCGTGGGTTTGGATAGATGCACCTTCGCCGTAAGCCGGTCATAGGCCTCCAACTCAATCGCGTTGGTGCTTGATACACGAATTTTCAGCCTTTGAGGGATGTCGCTTGACTTCACTGTGCCATCTTCCGGCATAACGGAATCAGTTTCGATCACATAATAAAACCGTCCGTAAGCTTCAGAAGGCAGCTCCGTTACCGTACCGGATACCGTCGCATCAGAATCGTCCAGGGCGGAAACCGGAGAGACATTTATCTGATACGCCCCAAAATAGGCGAAAAACGCGATTCCCGCCGTTAACACAAGCGCCGAAAGCCTTTTCGGTGTGCTTTTTCTGCAAAACAGCAGGAGAGAAAGCAGCAGGCACGAAATTCCCAGTACCACGCTGGCATTCACACCTGCAAAAATGGCGGCCAAAAGCGCAATTAGATACGTAAATCCAATTGAAGCAAATGGCCGCTTCATAGTTCTTCCTCCTAAGACGGTTTTTATTGAAACCTATCCCCAGGCTGAGCCTGGACCCAATCCGCGTTTCCAGCCCCGTTTTTTCGCCAATGCAGCACCCGCGGCGAAGCCAGACGCTGTTCTTACCGCCTGTCCGTGTTGCTGAGCCTGGACCCAATCCGCGTTTCCAGCCTCGTTTTTTCGCCAATGCAACCGCCCGCGGCGAAGCCAGTGGCTGTCATGGATTCGTCTTATAAACAAATTACAGCAAATCAAAGGTTGTCTAACGACGGCAGCGGCAGGTGCCATCCGCCGCCTTGAACTGGATTATTTTTTTACAAATAGAGGCAGAGCATCCAGATAAACAATGTCATCACGCTCCTGGGCGTCGCCCTCCGCCAGCACGGCGGCCATTCCTACAATATTGCCGCCCGCCTTTTCCACCAGCTGCATCAGGGCGTTGAGAGATTCTCCCGTGCTGATGACATCGTCAACAATAAGAACCCGCTTTCCCTGAATCTTTTTTACTTCTTCATCAGAAAGATAAAGCTTCTGCACGTTTTCGGTGGTAATAGATTTTACCGTTACCTCCAAGGGATTGGTCATATAAACCTTCAAGCCCTTTCTGGCTACACAGTAATTGCGGCAGCCTTGCCGCGCCATTTCATAACAGAGCGGAATCCCCTTCGCTTCTGCGGTCACCAGCACGTCATGTTCCGGACATTTCTCCAAAAGCAGCTTCGCGGCCTTCTCTGTCACCTCGATATCACCGAACATAATAAACGCCGCAATATCCAAGTGTTCATTTACCGGACACAAAGGCAGTTCCCGGTCACAGCCGGCAACTTTCATTTTATAATACTGTTTCATTATGTTTTCTCCTTTTCTCTCCCTAAGCCAGGACCTCATTGCGCCGCCTCTTGCCTGCTGGCCTTTCAGAAAAAGCAGTGACGGCAAACCGCAGGCAAGTCCTCCCGCCAGTAAGCCGCATTCGCAATGCCCTATGAGATCACATGCTTTCTTCCTATTCCTAAGCGCTTCAATTCGAGCCGAAAAAGGATTTTCATCAGATCCCGGTTCGGGCCAAAATGATAAACCAATGCACTTTTAACCGGGAGGCCACTCCATGCTCCTGCCGCCCAGCAGATGAAAATGCAGATGCCGCACCGTTTGGCCGCCATCCTCGCCGCAGTTATTCACAATGCGGTAGCCTTTTTCCAATCCCAGTTCCTTGGCAAGCTTGGCCGCAGCAGCAAAGATGTGCCCAAGCAAAGGACCGTTTTCCTCTGTCAACTCGTTGGCAGAGGAGATGTGTTCCTTTGGAATGATCAGAATGTGTACCGGTGCCTGAGGATCCAAATCATAAAAGGCCAAAATCTGGTCATCCTCATAGGCCTTTTTCGACGGGATTTCCCCGGCAGCGATTTTGCAAAAAATACAATCCGCCATACTCATTCTCCTTACTTTATCAGATTTACAGACACCTTACCGTACGTCTGCTTAGTTCACCCAGCGTAAGTATTCCCTATTTCCATAAAAATTTCCATAAAAGGACCCTTACCGCATAACCGTCATAACGGAAAGAGGGAGCTTCTTTCTTTGTGTTCTCCAGCCTCCGAAAAGCCTCGGAAAAAGCATTGCTCCAGAAACGTTCTTTGCAGAGGTTTCATCGTCCGGAGGCTTCCCTGTCCTTTTTATCTTACGCTTCCTTTCTGCCCTGACAGATTTCGTCAGGCCCAAAGGATTATTCCTTTACCATCTCTGACACAATAGTATTCACCGCCGCCAGCGCCTCGTCGATTTTCGTCAGATCCTTGGCGCCTGCCATTGCGAAAT
>ENA-OQJK01000174-OQJK01000174.1-human-gut-metagenome-genome-assembly--contig:-NODE-174-length-13873-cov-3.139459_pt1 | contig 13873 bp, 16 predicted proteins | sample MGYA00242605_ERZ504771 | MGnify/ENA primary metagenome ERZ504771 (study PRJEB26092, sample SAMD00036353) | human gut metagenome | host: Homo sapiens | study: EMG produced TPA metagenomics assembly of... | reverse complement strand
TGGATATGTCCTGTTCTTCCGGCACAAAGGCATACAATCTTGCCGGCATTTATTTTCACCTCCTGCTTTCCAATAGTTGATTCACATTATAAAGATTGGAATATCGGCGGTAAAATTCCTGACTCGCTTCTCTGAGCTTATCATCTAAAACATTCAGATATCGTATGGTTGTATCCAGATGCTTATGTCCTAATGCTTGACTGATCATCTCCAACGGCCAGTCCGCTTCCCATCTGGTATTTGCATAATATCTCCGAAGCATGTGTGGGGTGATCTTGATTCCGGTCTTTTTCTCCATCCTCTCAAACATATCGTAAACACTGTCTACCTTCATTGGTTTTCCTGTCGTATCCCCTTTGATGTTGATAAACAGATATTCCTGTTTTTGCAGGATGTCCCAGTATTCCCCGATATAATAAAGCAGGAATTCAAAGGTGTCATCGCTTACCCGTCCTCTTCGTTCTTCCGCATTTTTTGCTCTTGCATCGTTCTCATTGTCATCCCGGAAGTCTACCCGGATCTCATGGTTTTCGTAATCGATGTCTTTGGTATAATCAATTCCCAAAATTTCACCGATGCGGAATCCCAGTTCCGATGTCAGTAAGATCAACACCTGATCCCTGCAGTTTGTACAGGCTTCTAAAATCGTTACGATTTCGTTCCGTTCGGCTGCCCGGACGTTTCGTTCCTCTTCTTTTAAGTATCCTTTAAATGACCGGGAGCGGATGGTTCTTCTGACCCCGATGGCATTTGCCTTTGTGATCGGCTGATTATAGGATAATACCGACAGGCTGGAACCGTTATTTCTGACTACTTCTAAAAAAGAATAAAACCTGAACACTTCTTTTAAGTAAGCGTTGCAGGTTTTATTCTGTGGTTCTTTATCCAAATTGTCGGTATGTTTCCCGGCTTTCAGCCATTTCAGATATTCTGCGAAAAAATCATATTGCGTTTCGTAATCCATTCCGTAGACATCTTCTGCTTCATGTTCTTCTTCCAGCAGATATTCCCAGTAATAGGCAAGGGCAAATGCATTTCTCCGTATGGTATTCGGGGAACGGTTTGCCCTGACCTGATGCATTAGATACTTGCTTGGCGGCAACACGATTTCCAGTGTTTCCATATCCCGTATAAAGAAATATTTTACGGAACCTTCTCGCTGCATTTCCACTTTATAACGCTTCATGTTGTCTGCCTCCTTTCCTCTAACGCTATACACAGTATACCCAACTCATGCTGATAAAGCTATCACCAATACCACCAATTCGCTCCAAACCACCCCTGAAATACCACTAAACTTTTTGTCCTATCTTCTGTCCGGATCTGGGCAGAACCAACAACGCTTCGAATGCTCTCAGCTGTAGTAACGTTCCACTTTCCGGCTTCGGATAAAATCTTCTACTTCTTCGATCCGCTCTACCATCTGGCACTTCGGAAGGGCGTCCAGAACATCTCCCCGGTACCTGCCTTTCTTCGATGCCCGGTGATCCAAAATGGACACAACGCAGGTATCCTGCTCCGTGCGGATCGCCCGTCCAAATCCCTGACGCAGCTTTTTCTGCATATCCGGCACCACGATAGTCTGGATGTAGGATTCCAACGATCGATACTGCTCCCTCTGGGCTTCATGGATGGGGTCCGGAACAGAAAACGGCAGTTTTACGATGATCAGGGACGAGACCATGTCTCCCGGAAAATCCACGCCCTCCCAGCAGGAGCCGGCTGCGAACAGCACCGCATTCTCCATCTTCTTAAACCGTGCAATCTCTTCCTGGGAATTTCTCCATACCTGCACCATCGGAAACGGGATCTGGTCACGCAGGAGCTGCTGCACACTTCCCATCAGGGTATAAGATGTGAACAGTACCAGCGTATGCCCGTAAGTGGAACACACCAGATTGCGGATCTGTCCGGCAAGCTGCTCAGCCTCCTCCCTGCTTCCCTTTTTCATGGGCTTCAGGTTCTCCGGGATATAGAGCAGACAGTTCTCTTTGTAGCAGAATGGGGATTCTGCCACGCACTCCCGGACACCAGTTTCTTTTTCCAGCCCAGTCATTTGTCTGGTCCTTGCAAAACCGTTCCCGGCTTTTAAGGTCCCGCTGGTTAAGATCGCCGGAAATCCCCGGCTCCATAAGGTGGCGTCCAGATATTTCGGGATCTCCCGGTTGACGGCCATGAAGGTTAAATGTTCCCGGCTGTCCTGCTGTAAAAACAAAATATACCGCTTATCGTTCTTTAAGAACCACCCGAACAGCTCATCCATCTCTTCCAGCCGCCGAAAGATCCAGTAAGGAATGTTCCCGGCGAGCCGCCGAATCATAAGCTGAAGCCTTTCTTTCGTCTGATCCAGAAGGCTGCCAGCCCCCGGCGGAAAAATAAAAACTTTCTTTTCCAACCATGTCCTCTATGCCATCTTTCCGATGTTTTCGGATCTCTTCCTGAAGAGCGGCAAACCATTCCTGCAGCCGTTTTTCCTTCGGTCCCTTTATGCTCCCTGGAAAGAAAATAGGAAATTTCCTGCACATCTTCCTTTCCAATGCTTCTTCCATACATCTGGCTGGCAGCTTCCGGGAGCTTGTGGGCCTCATCCACGACCAGTGCCCTGTAATCTGCCAGAAGCGGCCGGTACCCATTTGCTCGGTGCATGGCATCTGCCAGAAGATAATTGTGATTGCAGATCTGTAAAAAAATGTCCTCTTTCCTGGAAGTGTCCAGATGCTTCTGATAACGGCACCCGGCTTTCCCCGGACACTCCCTGGGCAGAATTTCGGTACGCACACCAGCCTGCGGTACAAACCGCTCAGGTTATGTACGGAATCTAAATCAAAGTTATGCCGGAGGGACTTCAATGCCTCCATCTGTACCTGATTTTTATTCTTGTCCCGGACTGACTCCAGTCTTTGGGCCAGCCTGTAATCACATACAAAATGTTCCTTTCCCTTGCGGACAACTGCCTTTAATTCTTCCTGAAGCAGATCTGTCTTTTAACAGTACATCCGATAAGAAAGGAACATATTCCTCTATGATGGCTTTCTGTAAGGCGATACTGGAAGTGGATACCACTACAGACCGCCTGTCACATCCCGAATAACCGGAATGCAGTACACTATATTTCCGCATCAGGATGCAGGCTGTCAGATAGGCATAGGTCTTTCCGATGCCGACGCCTGCATCACAGAGCGTGATTTCATTTTTCATAAGGGCATCCAGCATTTCATGGCAGAGACGGATCTGTTCTTCCCTTACACGAAGCCCGGCTTCCGGGAGAAGCTCCCGAAAGATCTGTTCCACTTCGCCATGTGCCCTTTTCTGATATTCATTTTTATAACACATTACTTCTCCTTGCCAGAAAGCTTATCTTACCGTACCCTTACGGACGGGTCTGGTCGCTTCCGGTGTATTCTGTCCCTGTTCCTGCATTTTCTTTATGGCAGCATTCCCTCTTGCCATCATCCTTCGGATATCCGTCCGGGAAACATTCCATGTCCTTACTTTCTGAGGAGCTTTCCTTACCTGCTCGGACAAATGGCATTCACAGAGTTTCGGATATACCACCATTGCTTCCGGTAATTCCAGCGGATACTCGATCATGGGATGGTACACAATATCCCGGATCACCTGCTCATAACATTCCATCTGCATTCTTGCCGTACTGTCCTGATAGATATTTTTCCCTTTCATGGCACTGTAGACCTGCGATGAGATGTATCCCAACGCTTCAAAACTACAGTACCCATACAGAGTCACGCCGGAAAGGGAATCCGGATCTTTTAAGGCATTCAGATAAACTTCTTTTCCCTGGGCGATCAGCCACATCCGAAAATCGGAAAAACTGTCATCACTGCACCCTGCTTCCATCATAATACCTGCCGCTGTCCATAAGCCGTACTTATAAGCCGCATCCCGGTAACTGTAAACAAGATTGTGGAATTGGAGGACATCCTCCGGTGTCATATAGAAGAGCTGCTGCTTGATCCACACTGCCGAAGCATCCAGATCGGTGCCGCACACTTCCTTTGCTTTTTCAATCAGATTCCAGAATTGATCCTTGCTCATTCCACTTCTTTTTGTTTCTTCCATCTGTTCTCTCCCCTTGATGTGACGTTAATACCACAAGAATACGGCTGTAGTCTCCCACAGCCGCATGGTATCTGATATCAACGACACACTTCTTCATTGATTTCTTTTTTATCTTGCTGTTCCGCATTTGACCTCGCACCCCCGGAACCATCCCTGTTTTTCTTCTGGGAAAGGGGACACTACAGGCGGGCGGTTGGCCTGCCGCCGCTCACAGATGTCCTGGGGGTCTTTCTGATTACAACCCGGAGTCCATCTTCCGCTCTCTGGCTGGTAACGTGTATCATTATCCCCCATCCGTGATCCTGGCGAAAGGCTGCCACCGCCTTATTCACAGCTATGCTTTCTCGCTCCAAGTCTAAGAATCTTTACCCTATACTTAATCATGGCGCTCATACTGTCACGCTTCTACGGTTGGGAACGTACCTGTAGTGCCGATATTCACTTGCCAAAGAACAGCCGAGAGATGTCCCTCTGCTTACTAGCCGATGGCAGTGTATTTTTTATTCACTTCACAGAAAAATTTTTATCGTGCTTCCCCGGATCTGTTTTTCTTTTTCCTTTTGCCGGATTCTTCTGCTGTGCATCCTTCTTCCGACTTTCCTTCTGCTCTTTTTGTTCCTGCGGTGGCATCTTCATCACATGAAGTTCCCCGTTAAACAGGGTGAAAACTTCCGGTGACTGATATTTTTCTTTAAACTTTTCAATCTGCTCCGGTGTCAGCGAAGTAAAATCATCTTCTGTCAGTCCTACCACAAGGAATGTTCCGGCAATGGCATCATAGACCTGTCCTCGGTCATCGTACAATGCCCGATTTAACGGCAACCCCTCAAATTTTCCATTGCCGTTTAAAAGAATTCCAACCTCATCCTCAAACGGATAAGTCATCTCAATATCACCGCCTACTGCCTGCTGCAGATCTTCCAGCTCATTGGGGATGCTTTTGACATAGGGTGCTTTCATCGGCTCGACTACCAGTACCGTCATCATTTCTTCCTGCATTTCGGACACTTCTTTCTCATCCATCGTATCAATCCTCCTGTCTATTCGTTCTGATAATCAGCCGATGAGAGCCTTTTGTTTTATTCAAATTTCATGGACTTTTTGATTTTCTCCCGTAACCTCCGCAGTCTTGTATAAACAGTCTGCTCCGGCAGTTCCATGTGATGGCTGATCTCCTTTGGTGCATATCCCATCATCTTCAGAACAACCATCTGAAGAGTTTTCTTGTCAGTCGATAACAGGATCTGGAGCAATTCCTCATTCTCCACGGTATCGAGCAGGGCTTCCACACTCTCTGGCTGAGACTCTCCTAATTCTTTTTCTTCCAGAAGCAGTTCCATACAGTCCAGAAGTGAGGTCTGATGTTCCCGGAATCTCCGCTCTGCGTTAAAATCGTTCCAGTCATACTCCCGGAGCTTCTGGATCGTCTCTTCATCCACACCCTGCTCACGCAGGATCTTCTCTTCCTCTGTTTTCCACTGGTTCCATCTATATTCTTCTTTTGCTTTGTTATAAGCCACTTATCTTTTCCTCCGATCTGAATTTTTGTGAAATCAAATCGGAGTGTGGCGGTGATCTGGCTCGTTCTTCCTGTCCACAGGAATGTCCGGCATCTCTGCTGTTTCCCTGCAAACACGGATCTCCTTTGTAATCATATCTTTACAAAGGCACAGTGGTATCGGATGCACCTGTCAGTTAACGGTCAGAAACCTGTCAATTGACGGTCAATTTTTATCACCTTCTTTCCAGCACAAATAAAATAAGACGAACAATCTTTTTACGGATTATTCGCCTTACTGCTGTTCGTTTTCATTATTCAATTCAAATTTGTAACCTATATCCCTGACACTGACAATGCAATTCCCGGCACCGTCTTCAACGACATTCAACTTTTTTCTCAATCGCTTTACCAGACACCAGATGATATTTTTAATATCACCAACAGAATAATCTTTCCATACAAGCTGGTAAATCTGTTCAAATGTGTATACTCTCATCGGTGTCACCGCTAATAAGTATAAAAAATTATATTCTTGTCGTGTTAAATGTAACGCTACATTATTCCAAAATACTTTATGTTTCTTATGATCCATTACAAGTTTTCCCTTATCAATCATCGTTTCGGATTGCTTTTGAGTTATTTTTTGTTTATTATTTCGTCGTGCCAATGAAAAAATCTGCAGATCTACTTCTTCTATAGTGCTATTTATATCCATTACACAATCTGCACCAGCGTATATTAATTCTTTTTTCCATGACATACACAATAAAGAGGAAGCATCCGTCAAAATAATAATTGGTATCTGCGTTATTTTTCTAATAGCAGATATAATATTACTTATGTTCTCTTTATAAAGGATCACTCCTATTATAAGCACATCATAAGAAAATAAACTCAAATTATGCAGTAAAATTTGTAGATTTTCTGCATAATCTGAGTTTACCTCATTGAATAGTTTTCGATATGATTGATTGTCAAAATATGCTAATATCTTGTATTTTGTGTCTTTCATATTTAATCTATTTTAGCAAAGCAACATTTTCTATTTCTTCACAGGAAAATTATCAAATGTATTGTCAATTTTTTGTGCAGCAATCCCTCTCATCGCATGCTCTTTCAGTTTTTGAAAACTTTCATCACTGACTGCATGTTCCATGCGACAAGCATCCACTTCTGCAGTTTGTGGATTAACTCCAACGGCTATAAGTTGATAAGTAAAAAAGCAATGGCGTTCGTAAATTTTTTCGGCCACATCCCGGCCAAGGTCGGTCAGGTGTATATAATGGTTTTCGTCTGTTGTCAAAAAACCGCCCTCTCGTAAAGTTCCTACTGCGTAACATACGCTGGGTTTTGAAACTTCCATGTACCGGGCAACATCCACGGAACGCACCATACCGAGTTTCTTTTGAAGTATAAGCACGGATTCTAGCTGCTGTACGACGGCTTTTTTCTTTTGCCGTCGTGCGGCAGCTATTTCTGTTATACTAAGCTACTGTTTTCCACATTTCAGATTCACTTTAATGATTCATCTGAAACTCTTCAATCGATCCATAGTCAATTAGTTTGCTCTCGTCAAATGACTCTTGAAGTTTCTCTCCTTCTGCAAACAGGACATTTCCGCTTGAAGTCAGCGGCAACATACAGCTACTCGCTTTAAGACTTTGTGCCGGTTTATCCACAAGGATAATCAATGGATTTTTTGCTTCTATCGGCTCTGCTGCGCCCAACGCCACATGCACCGGAAATGCCAATAATGTCTCTCCATCATATTGATATAGTCCCACTCCATCAGGCAATACATTTCCATCAGCAGTCAATATAGGCATTTGAACATCTAAAAATTCCTGCATGCTATTTGCCAAACTGCCATATTCCACAGGTTTTAACTTGCTGGGATCACCAAAGCGATCTATCCATTGAGGGTTTGTCAGGATCAAATGGTCCCACCCCCCATCCTTTAGCTCTTTTGTAATTTCAATATTGCTGTCAACTACATATGAAAGCAGAAGATAATTTTCCTCAGAATGTAAAATGCTGGAGCCATCTGCGGTTAATTCATTGCTCCCACAAACTGTATCAATGTCTGTATATGCTATATACCAAATTTCACTCGTATTGTATTGATTAAGAGTGAGTGTATCTCCACACCCAGATAGACCCAATACAAGGATGCACACGAGTGTCATCACTATTTTTCTGCTCATTTACAAATCCCCTCAGTTTTCCTTACGTTCGAGAACATGATTTTCTTTTTTGAATACCCATCATGCCTAAAATCAGAATTGCACATACGACAATACTGCCGACAATGTACTGCCATCCAAAAAATGATAGATTAAGAATATAGCGTGCTGCCGGATTAGAAAAAATGTGTGTGAACGGCTCATTCACTGCAATTCTGCTCATTACTCCGCTGACATCTGCCAGAGGTATTCCGTAAAGGGCGCACCAAAAAAATAAGAACGAGTTTTTCTACAATGGACGGCAGTAAAATTCCTAACACACAACCTCCCACCCGATGTGCCGCTGGTGTATTAAAAAGATAAAACGCTCCCGCAATGTAAGGTAGAACAGCTAAACATCCACCTAAAACAACTGGTGCCAAATGAAATCCGAAGATAACAAAGACAAGGCGCAAAAGTAAATATACGCCCAAGATAATCAGCCAACTTATAATCAGAGAAGCCGCAGGCTTATTTTTCTTTGGTGTTTGCGTACGAATCTGCTGTTGCATCATCAAACCTCCTGACTGGATATTGCACCTTGGGGAACATCAGAATAATGGTTGTTCCGCATGACAACTGTGATGTGATTTGTAAAATCTATCGCTAAATCTTTTGCCATTTTCTGCACTAAATATAATCCCATACCTGTGGAGCGGCTTAAAAAGCTTCCTGCGTCCCCAGTGAAGCCCTTATCAAAAACAAACGGCAGATCAGACGCGGGTATACCTGTTCCGTTATCGCTGACGGATAGAGTAATCTGCCCGCTTTCTGGATTATCCGTTACTGAAAATTGAATAGTGGGGGCGGTGTCCTTCACAGCATACTTTACACTGTTGCTAATAATCTGTCCCAAAATGAACATAAAGCCTTTTTTGTTAGAAATTACGTTACAGTCGTTCCCGGAATATGTGACAGAAAATTGGGCTTCTTCAAGCAAGGATAAATTGTCCTCAACCGCTTCCCGACAAGTCTCTAAGATCAGAATTGGTTCAAAATAGCAATCTTTGTGAGCCGCCCCAAGACGTGAAAAGTACAAAATCTGTTCTACGTTCTGCCGCACATGGTCGCGTACATATAGCATACGAGTATGCACCAACGGTGACATCTCAACCTTTCGATTATCTAAAAGAAGCGTCATAAGGGACAGAGGTTTCTTGATTTCATGCACCCAATTTTCAATATAACTTTCGTAGTTGGCAACCTTTAACTGCTGTTCGTTCACATACCCCTCTTGCATTCTCAGATGATGGGCTAATTCATGGATATATGGGCGCATTGACGCGGGGGCACTTTCACACAACAGGTATTCGTTTGTGTCGTCCGGCTCTAACAGAAAGCGCCGAAAAGCGGCATCAATTTTACTGCGTTTATGAATTGAGATGACAAAGGGGATGACAAACGCGGCAAGTGATACAAATATCATTAGCCCCACAAGGCTCAAAAAATCCCCCGGATAAGCCACCCATGCCAGAAACGCAAAGAACAAATCCAAGCAGCCAAGAGTAATCAACCAAATACGATTGGACGATACATAGGTCAAGAGAGTATTAAATTTCTTCATACTTCCACCTGCTCTTTCAAACGGTAGCCTTGCCCGCGCACCGTTTCAATGCGATCATCAAGTCCAACTTCACGCAGCGTTTTCCGCAGTCGTGTAAAATTGACTTGCAGCGCATTTTCGTCTATAAACTCCGCTGTTCCCCAAAGCACATGAAACAGGTCGCTCTTTGATACAAGGTTCGGGCTGCTTTTCAAAAGGGTGAGAAGTATTTTCCCCTCATTCTGCGGAAGAACATAAGATTTCTTTCCTGCATAGAGCGTAAAAGTGTTTGGATCAAGCAGGAAGCCGCCCCCGTTAAGCAATCCCTGCTGCATCTGTTCTTCTTTGCGGCGCAAGAGGTTTTTAATGCGGGCAAGAAGCCGTTCCGTGTTGCATGGCTTTGTTAGGTAATCGTCCGCCCCTAATCCCAAAGCGTGAAGCTCGTCCTGTAATTTATCTCTTGCAGTTAATATCAGCACAGTCCCAAGCTGTTTGGCCTTTACCTCTTTGCAGATTTCAAAGCCGGAGTGAAAAGGAAGATTGATGTCGAGCAAAATCAAGTCCGGGGAAAGAGACATTATCTGTGATACGGCATTTTCAAAGTCAAGCAAAGGAACAGCGTCATATCCCGCTTTTTCCAACACATCAATCAATTCTTCCCGCATATATACATCATCTTCAACCACAATAATTTGCGCCAATATGAACACCTCCTTCCCGAATAAGCCCATTAAGCATTTGGCTTCCAATTTAATTTGCTGATTTCACGGTTTGCTGTCCGCGCAATAGCCACACCGTACAATGCAAGCATACAAACAACGACAAGCGCCATAACGAGCAGCATAGGATAAGACTGTTGCAGTTTTGCCATATTAGAGTATAGGTAATGCTGCATTGCGCAAATTCCGACTGTACCGCTGATACACGCAGGAAACAGCGGGAGCAGAAAATACCATAGCACCTGTTGGTTTATGGAACGCTTCATTTGTTCGCGTCGTGCGCCCAGAATAGAAAGTGTCGCATACCTTGCCTTTGTTTCTCGCATTTGGGTTAGGAATTGCAGGGCAAGTAGGGCGCAAGCGATAATTAGAAGCATAAAACCCATGTATAAGGTCGTGTAGCTGCCGGAAATGACATAAAATAGTTGCCGTCCGAAATTGTCCAAATAGCTTTCGCAGTACAGGCCAGAGGGCTTTAACAGGTCACGGGCTTCCATAATCGACACCATCAGGCCATCAGCTTCCACAGTTTCGCTCGGAATACAGAAATTGTGATAAACGGTAACGGTGCCTGGATTTACATATTCAGAATATACTTCATCGGAAACAATCAATGCGGTTATGATTTTTACGTTTTCATCCGCAGTCAAGCCTTTCATCGGCACAAACGGGATAAGCGTAATTGGCAGTCCGTCAATAGAAATCAAGACTTTACCATTAGCCCGTGCGTCCTCCGCAATCTGGTTCAACATGGTGGTGGTTTCTTCTTTTGTACTCCCCTGAAAATCCGGGTTAAGATAGAATACAGCTTCGTCGATTCCAAGAACGATAGTTTTTTCTCCAGCTGCTTCCAGCAATTCGTTATATGAAGATACGGGAATTAAAAATGGCGAAGCTCCCGTAGTATCAATACACCCTAAAAGGTTAAGCGCGGCTGGTTGATTGGGACTGAACTCATAGCTTGTAGCTCCTTGTGTGACGGGATCCTCTACTTCTGGCGGCAGATTCAAAACAACCTGTTCACGCAGCCCGGACCAATCTATAAAAGAGTTCGCTTTCACGGAAGCTGGGCGTTTCATTGTTCCTGTTTCCATGCGGCTCAAATCAGCCACATAGGGCTGCATTTGCTTACCCGAAAGGTATTTTTCAACAGTCGCTTCATTGCCCGTGACGGTAAAATCGTAAACAGAAGATCCCCGCGTCATTTGGTTCCCATACGACATAATGCGGGTTGATCCGTCCGCAATGAGCATGATAGTGAGCATAATCAAAATAGATGCAACACCGATTGAAATATACTTGTGGACTATATTTTCGTGTAACTGCCGCAGAGTGAAAATATATAGACCGTGTGTTGTGTTGCGTTTCACAGAAGCCGCCGCTGCGCTCAGCAAGCCTGCAAGCCCACGGATAAAAAGCATTGTTCCCACAATACCTAATATCACGGCAACAATTATCATCATACCGCCAGCAACCATGAAATACTTTAGGATTACCCAATATGCAAGCGTCAAAACTACCGCTCCGAGAATGAGGGAAAATAAGTTCCCACTCATTTTTCCAACTTGCTGTTTCTTCGCCATTTCTCCATAAAGGAGTTGGTGGATTTCTTTGTTGAATAGTTTTCCACAAAGGATGAACAACGCGACAACTTGAATCATTAGAAATCCAAGCGTTGTCAAGAGAACAGCGCTCACAGAAAAACTTGACTGATGTGCAATTATGCCGCGACCTACAAGCCGTGCCGTAGCAAGGCTGATTACCTCTGATAAAAAGCCGCCGCAGATCAGTCCGCCCAAAAGAGCCAGCAGTGATGTGATTAGCCCCTCTGCCATGATTTGAATAAACAAGTGTCGCTTTGTCATTCCAAACATCAGGTAAAGCCCTAATTCCCGGCTCCTACATTCAAGCTGATATTTGTTCGCAAAAATGACAAGGAAAAATACAAACAGCAGCGAAAAAAGATAAACCGTCGGCATTAGCATTGTCAGAAGTCGATTAACAGCGTCACTTTCGATTTCCTCCAAGAAGCGCATCACGTCCTGGCTTCCAAGGGAGAGGACGATATAAAATGTGGCTATAGCTGTAACCATAGTAAGAAAATAAATCAGGTTCTCACTACGGTTTCGTTTGGAGTTTCGCCACGCAAGGTTAAAGAACATTTGCACTCCCTCCTCCCATCTGTGCCATTACCTGTAAGATACGCGCATAAAATTCCTCCCGTGTTTCAGTCGGAATTTTCCGGCGCAGCTCATGGAAAATCACACCGTCCTGTATGAATAGGATTCTGGAACAAAAACTTGCAGCGTTCGGGTCGTGTGTTACCATCAAAATTGTGCGTCCGCGACCGTGATTGATCTCGCACAGTTTTTCCATAAGCAACCGCGCTGCCTTTGTATCCAATGCCCCAGTTGGCTCATCTGCCAAAATAATATCGGGGTCGGAAATCAAACTGCGGGCGGCAGCGACGCGCTGTTTTTGACCACCTGACATCTGCACCGGAAATTTGGAGAGCACATCCGTGATTCCAAAAAGTCCTGCAATGTCATTCAACTTCTTCTCCGCAGCAGATATATCTACATTATGGATAGAAAGCGGCAGCAGGATATTTTCTCTGCCAGTCAAGTTGTCAAGCAAAGCAAAATCCTGAAACAGATAGCCTATTTTATTGCCCCGATACTCAGCCAGTTTTTCGCTATCAAAGGAACTCACATTTGCGCCGGAAAGCAGGACTTGCCCGGAGGTCGGTTTAATAACCGTAGCAATGCAATTTAGTAGGGTCGTTTTTCCTGATCCGCTTGCGCCCATGATCCCCAAAAATTCGCCATCAAGAACATCAAAGGTAATGCCATTAAGAGCTTTTGTAGGAACACCCTCTTTCGTATATACCTTGTGTATATCTCGGACTTCCAAAAGTTTTTCTTTGCAATTCATATTATCACCTTTTGCCTTTTCGCTTTTTGATTAGTTGTTGATTATATTTTACTGCATGGCAGGAAGATAAACCACTTACAGTTGATGTAAGGTTTCTATGCTAAATGCTAAAGGGCGGCGATGTGACGTTTGTGCCAGATCGCCGCTGCTTTTCTTTATATTTATTCTATCCGATGTGCTTGCCCGCTTCAAGGTAATAGTTATGAATTATTTTGGCTATCAAGTGGAACTATATAAACATATCCGAAAGAAACAAATTTTCTTGATAAAGATCATGTTTCTTCACTCAAAGATAGCTTTACAAAATACACCTCTAAGGCTACTACAATAGGTAGGGCGCAAGGTCTTATGCAGAAGCACTTTGAGACCTTGCGCCCTCTGTTATTCTACCCTAAAAATACTTTGCCAGCTGCTTCAGACCACGCCGGATGCTGTCACGGATACAGGTAAGTTTGCATCCTTCATTACTCTTTAATGGAATTTGTATTCTCAGTTTTATAATCGGTATAATCAAGCCCATTAACCGGCATAATAAGGTCATTCCATCACATAAACCGGAACGATACGATATTATTGAGGTGAACGATTATGCCGATTGATGATTTAACTGCTTTAGGGCAAAAAATGCGGGAAGCCCGAAAGAATAAAGAACTGACACAACAGGAACTTTCTGATCTGAGCCATGTTTCTGTAAAGCAAATCGCCAATATCGAAAAAGGGAAAATGAATCCTTCCTATTTGATTTTGAGAGCATTGGCAAAGGTCCTGCACATCTCTTTAGATACACTTATAAATCCAGATGTTTCTCTGGAGGATGAGGGTGTCAATCAGATGAAAATGCTTTATTCCAGCTGTCCGCCAGAAATGCGTGACA
>ENA-OQJK01000170-OQJK01000170.1-human-gut-metagenome-genome-assembly--contig:-NODE-170-length-13980-cov-2.449000_pt1 | contig 13980 bp, 33 predicted proteins | sample MGYA00242605_ERZ504771 | MGnify/ENA primary metagenome ERZ504771 (study PRJEB26092, sample SAMD00036353) | human gut metagenome | host: Homo sapiens | study: EMG produced TPA metagenomics assembly of... | reverse complement strand
ATTATCCCCATCATCAGCATCATCGGAAAAAAATCTTTGCTTTCGCTTCCTCCCATAAGAGCCATGAGCATAAGTGGATTGTTCATATTAATTGCCCCAAAAGGAGAAGAATCACCATTCATTCCTCCCATTAACATCATCATTGGAAGAATGTCTTTCATATCTCCTTTGTCAGAACTGCCAAGTAACATGAAAGGCAATAAGTTTCCAAACGGCTGATCTGGAGATGCATTTGTTCCGGAAAAGTCAAACAGAGTAACAATTTTGGTTACAAAATCGAACCCAAACATGGATTTAGTCGGAAGAATCACTTTCTTTTCTCCAACAGCAACATCAACAACATGAATACCACCTTCAGTTGAAGTCACAAAAACTGCGTTTCCATTAGTATGCTTAATAACATCACCCACCTGAATGTCTTTAATGGCGCATGGCATCGCATAAATCATACCTTTTGCATCAAAATCAATAAGATCTACATTTACGATTTCATTATTTGCTTTATCATAAGAAACCATTTCTCCCCCTGCATTTTCTACAGCGATACCAAGATGGCTTAAATTGTATTTAACTGATCCAAATTCAATATTTCCAAACATTTTATTCATTTTCATATTTATTCTCTCTTTCTATTTTTTAATATAATATTTCATTAACAATAAGCTATAAACTTTAACGAAGAAAGATTACAGTATTTTCCGCTTAACATAGTAATCCCTCTTTTCTTTCAATATTAAACGTCCTAATGTGTTTAATATATCTCTACATTGATAGTTATGCTCATAAAAATAAACGGAAGAATTATAATATACTTTACACTCTCCATTAAAGCGTAATCTTGTTGGGAAAGAACAAAATATATTGGTTAAAGCATATCCATTTGCCCATGTGTAACCTTGCTTTTGCGCTTCTTTGATTAACGCTATATATTCTGCTTTATTATTCACCAAAACAGTACAACATTTCAAATCTATCATTTACGTTTCCTTTCTGACCATTATGAGTCTTCGCACTCCTTTAATTATATCCAAGTATCTAGGATAATCTCGTGCACATCTTCCACGACTAGAACCCCAATATGTTTCATATTTCCTATTAAATTCTAGTCTCGTTGGAAACTCACAAAGGACTGTACTTAAAGGGGCCCAACTCGCCCATCTAAAGCCTTGTTTCTTAGCAATTTTAGTCACAGCTATATATTCTTCTACATTGTTAACTAATACTGTGCTATCTCTTAAATCAATCATAACTTTCCCTTCTGTCTTATAATTATCAATTCTCGTAATCTACTCATCAAATTTTTACAATGATAGTCACAATATTTTTCTATGATATCCCCCCAAACTAGTGACCCTTCCCTCTTTTATTCAAAAAACAAATCTTGTTGGAAATAGTACAGTAGATATAATCTAAAGAGTCTCCAGAATTCCACTCACATCCTTGTTCTTTCGCAATCTGAATTACTTTTTCATATTCTTTTTCATCTTTAACTCCCACAATACAGTCTCTAAGTTCAATCATTTCCACCCCCAACCTTTCCAGATAAGCATTTTCTTCAAATTTTTACATTTGATGAAGCTTGGTGTATACTCTTTTGTCTCTTCACAATAGCCGAACCATCTGCCTGATACGTCTTGATGAAGTTCATATATTTTCATGAGGTCGCCTCCCTTGTCATTACTAAATATCTCAAACTATTTGCCGGAAGTAACATTGCATTGTTAAAATACCATGATACTTCTTCATCATCTATTGATAAGAAATATTCATCTAATACAAGATCTGTAATTTTAGTTACTACACAAATTTTTCCACAAAGTTTATACATGTGGCTGTTAAAAAATAATCTTCCCATTGAATTTTCATAATGGTAATACCACCCGCTAACTAAATTTTTTCTAATCACTACTCTGTCTCCGACTTTATATCTTATGTATTTTCCTTTCTAATTTCTACAAGTCTACTTAAATTTCCTACTGGAATAAGTGATGATCTGTACCAGTATCCTTCTGGAGTACCAGATAGATAGTAACCTGTATAACTTATTCTATTGATTCTATAAACTTTTCCGAGATACTTCACCCCTATCTCATGAACTGCTAGGTTACGTTTTACACGAACCCAATCTCCAACTTTTAATTCTTTTTTCTCTTGCATATAAGTCCCCCTAGACACTGAACAGGTTCTAACATTATGTCACTGAAAACCCACTCGCATGTTTCATCTCCTAGCGCTAACCTATAGTTAATATAACCAGGATAAAATGATGAAACTTTATCTATGATTTTATAGGCATGACCACAGAATTTTTGCATATCAATGTTAAAAAACAGGAATGCATCAGTATGATCATAATAATATTTTGTACCACCTTTCAAACCACTTCTAACCCTTACTATGTCTCCTATTTTATATTTCTCTTGCATATCAAACTCCTTAACCCACTAGCAGACATCAACATTGCGTCGTTGAACAGCCATCTGAATGCCTCTTCTCCCAGAGATAATTCATAAGTTTCACAACCATAATCATACTCACCTGAAACTGTTATTACTTCATACATTTCCCCACGAAATTTTTCCATTGCTGAAGCAAAATATAACTTTCCGCATAACGGATTCGAATAAGGATATTCCAATCCGCCAACTAAATCTTTCCGAACTATGACTCTATCTCCAACTTTATATTTCATGTTTCCTCCTCTTATCAATTAGTACAGTTAGTCCTTTGTAAGGAATAAATTCCTCTGCTGGAAACCAATAATCACTAGCTTCTTCTAATTCATAAGCTTTTCTTTCAAAAGTTTTAGAAGTTAGTTCTATAATTGATTTTATGGTACATATATTTCCTAATAAATAATTTATATCTACGCCCCATAGAATACGAGGAGTATTAGATCTAAAAATTACTTTATCTCCTCTCTTCATATTGCCTTCTTTCATGGATAGCTAAAAATAAAGTACCTTCTGCAGGAATAAACATATCCAACTTAAAAATATATCCTGATTCTTTAACACAACAATAAGCCTCAAAACCTCTAGGGTTATTTATGGATATTATAGTCATAATTTTTCCTTTAACTTCTTCCACAGGAATACACCATATGCATCCATGCAATCTAGGATCAACTATTACTTTATCTCCAACTTTCATCTTATTCCTCCAATATAAAATCAAGTACTTCTACAATACCCATACCTGATATATCTAATAGTTTCATTTCCTTTGAAGCATACTGTACAATACAAATCCCGTCCTTGATTGTGCAGCTTATTATGCTTCTCTTTTTTAATAACTTATCTAATTCCATAATAGCTCCTTGATAATTCTCTTGGGGAGTCGAACCCCAAGAGAACTGTTTATTTTATTGTTTACTCAGCATCTGGAAGATAGAACTTTTTGATTCTATCCTCTCCTACAGCTTCGACAGCAGCCATTGCTACCTCATGAGAGCTGAAGTAAATACCATCTGTAATTTTTCTTCTGCTCCATGTGGAATCAACTTTCTCTGTCTCTCTGTTCCAGCAGAGTTTGTATTTTCTCTGAGAGTGATCGTCCCAGTCGATCTCATCGTTGTGATCAATAGCGAAGCGTTTCAGCTCTGCTACAATCATCAGATACTCAGCGGCTGCATCTCTCTCTTCCTCAGTCTTGAAGCAGTTGCCTACTGCTAAACGCATCACATCTTTCTGGTTCTCTGCTGTGAATACTCCACCGTCTTTCTTTCCTGTACCCCACAGATAGAAGTACTGCTCACCTTCTGTTGGCTCCCAATGTTTCTGTACTGTCTCTGGTGCATCAACCATTCCCTGAAGTGCTCCGATGAGTTCTTTAAGCTCGTCCTGTCCAAGTGCTGCCATAATTTTTGTAATAATAGTTGTGTTCATCATAATCATAATCTCCTATTCTTGTTTGAAATTTGTTTTTTGTTGTTTGTTTTAATCTTTACCCATATTCAGTTGTAATTTTTCTATATTCAGTTGTAATTTATATGAAAACCTCTTAGTGGGCTAGAGGTCAATCATATACTTTGGCATAAACATTCCTCCTTTACTGTGATTTTATATCAATAATGTCACAAGCAGAATAATACTGATAATGACTTAAAGCCATACCAATTGCTTCCATTTCATTTATTGCGAGGATTTCACAACAGATTTCATTTCCGCTGTAAGTCTGAAGATAAATATGGAAGAATTTCTTTGCCTTCTCCTCTTTCGAGAATATATAAGTACAATCATCTGTATAAGCTGTTGTGTAATCAGTGCTAATAGGTGATGCTTCTTCATCATAATCTCTCCACCAGTTTCCATAACCACCATAGGCAGCTTCAATGTACTCAAATGGTTCCTCGCATGGTAAAGCAAGAATCTTTTTCGCTTCTTCAATTGTAGAAAGTAATGCCTCTACATTGATTGTTTCTCTTGTAGTGTGTTCGTCGAAATAACCAGAAGATAAATTGACTGCTGCTACACCGAGTGCCGGAGCAATTGTTGATATATCACTCACAGAACCCCATGCTGTTTTGAAATATCCAGTAGACTCTATGAACTCTTCAAAATCTGGATTGTCACAAGAGTAGAATACACAGTCATTGGTCCCTCTTCTATCAATTTCAATGATATAATTTATATCATTGTTTACTATATAGTCACTTACAGCAAACTTCTCAGCACCGATACATCCTTTCTCTTCATCCTCTGTAAACAATACAGAACAATGATACTCTTTAATAATTTGCAGAATAGCGTAGATGCCACACCGGTCGTCTCCCCCAATCCCTTGAGGAGAAGACATGATTGCTCCAGTGTATTTGATTTTCTGGACACATTCTTCATGTACTGTATCCATATGAGCAACTAAGAGCACTGGATAAGTACCTTCTGCATAGAGGAATCCATCTTCTGATTTAGGCTCATAACCTGCTGCTTCCAACTTGGCTTCCAGGTGACTCTTTAAAGTCATTTGTTTCATTCTCAAAATCTCTTCTAATTCTGTAATTTTATATTTATTTTTACTCATCTCCGGTCTCCTCTTCTATACAGTCTGGACAAAGTCCTTTGTCACCTTCTTCAATTAAGTAAGTTTGTCCACATACGCAAGTATTTACTTTTTCAATGGGATAATACTCATCTTCAGTATCTACATATGCATATTTGTTCTCTAAGCATCTGCCACAAACATTTTCATCTGTAGATTCAATATAAGTCAAATCATCATTGTTAGTTAACTTTCCACAACAGTCACAAGTGGAAAAATCTTCAGAGATACATTCATCACAGATGTCCTCATCTAACTCCCCGTAATAATGAATACTCGAATTGGGTACTCTTTCACCGCAGTGATCACAATAAGTGGAACAACCACTACAATACCATTCTCCATTGATACAGTACATTTCATCTTCGTCATAGCGATCACCGCAATCACAGCATCTTCGAGAGCCGCTGTAGGCATAATTATCATAGCAATCTTCACAAAGAAGTGTACTTTCCATATCATGCCAATCTCCACATTTTACACAGTAGATATCATGTCCAACTGTCATATGCCTATTATCTACTCTTCCCTTGGGAATCATTTTGATAATTTTACTTACTGAGCACTCACTCTGGCACTCATAATCTCTGTAGTGGGTACCTTCAGAATTAATAACTGAGCAACAAGCAGAGGTGCCGCCTTTCTTTCTCCAAAGGTTAGGAGCCACCAAACAATCAGCGATGATTTTCTGAAGCTGTGCTCTAATTGGAGTATACAGTGAGTTTTTGTCATCGTTACATTGAGGGTAGAGTCTTCCCTGTACAAGGATTCCATCTTTATAATGGAATAACTGACGGATGATTTTCGGCTCGAACTCTAAGTCATTTCCGTCGTACTCTTTATCTACCTGATAGTAAACCATTGTAGTTCCATCAAGGAGATAACTCATAGTTCCGGAACAGTGACAACCTGAGAACCCATTAGGATTGTTTTTATCAAGTGTGTGGCAAGAAGACCAGCTGTTTCCATTGGAGGACAATAGATAATCAACTGGATTAACTGACAGGATAGTGTGCCGAACAACATCCAATGGATTGATTGCATCTGAATATTTGGCATACCTCTTTTCAAAATCTGAATAGGTATTAGAAGTAATACCTATAAGTGTACAGATTTTCTTCACTGCTCTTGAGGTTTTCTGACCTGCTGAAATACCTTTAATATCAGGATAGCATTCTTTAATTAAAGAAGCTGTTCGTTCGTCCAAAAGCTGTTCTCTGTAATCTCTCAGTGCAAAACAAAGCATCTGTGCGTCTTCCCTTGATAATCATCCAATTAATGAAATTATAAATTTTCTCCTCGTCTGGCTGTCCCTTGATGTTCTGATCAAATGCTACATAGCATTTTTCATCATTCCAATTCGGATGATGTCTTAATAACTCAACTCAAAGGTGCCTTGTTATCTGCCCATGTGTTGATAATTTTGTCAATGGCTGAATTACCCCAAGGGATATCATACATATTAAGAACCTTAATCATACCCTGTTTCATTGTTTCCTTATTCATGCTACAAATCCTCCTAAAATTGTTTCATAGAGCTCCTCAGGAATCTGTTCTTTTCCTAAGTACTGTTCAGAGATTTCTCTTGCTCTCTGTACAGCTAAAGTTCCCTTATCTTTGACTCTGTCATAAAAGGCTTCAACAGTATTCATTACTTTTGATACTGTCTCGTACTCTGTATACAGCTCTTTGTCGTCTGACTGGATCTGTTCAAACACTTCCTGTACTCCATAGGTTACGAAGCATTCTGGACAATAATCATTGACTAAAGATCCGGAAATAATCTTTCCGCAGTGCTTACAGATGGAGAGTTTATAATCTCTCTCATCCAGATCTTTATAGTCACCGTTTTCAAACTTGAATACCTCATACTGGTCAAAGATATAAGCTGCTTCGTAGCTCTTAGCGAGCTCCTCAAACTGAATCAGAACCTCTACAGAATCCTCTTTTTCTTGCGAAAATGTTTTTATTTTCTTGTTTAGAGGTTTCATTTTAAACTTGCTGTCCTCAATGTAGAGAAACTTTGAGTCAAAGTTCTCTGTGATGTCTTCTCCTAAGACATAGTTTTTGAAGAGGAATCCAAGGACAATATCAATGTCCTTAGATTCTACCTCTGATGAAGTGATTCTGTTATCTTTATATAAACTAATAAGTGTTGCCATTTGTTTTCTCCTTTCTTAACTGTAACTGCATTATAAACCAGTTTGTAAAACTTGTCAATACTTTTTACAAACTTGTTTAAGAAATTTTCTTTCCTTTCTCGTTAAACTGTTTTGGTTCACCAAGAGATACAAGATAGTCCTGCAGGTAGAGAGCAAGACTTAATTCAACTCTTTCTGGATAAGCAGCTATTCCTTTTGCTTTAAGTGTACTTGGCTCAGTTCCTCTCATAATAGGCAATACTTTTACTAATCCAATATCTCCGTAGAAGCAATAAATTTTATATAAGTTCCTAATTATCTTGTCACATAATCCATCTCCTGATAAGTTATAACCAGCTTTACAACAAGTAGATATAATACTTTCATAAGCTATCTTACCTTTTGCTTTAATTATCCTGTAAGCGGATGTGTAACTACCAATAGTTCCTGGTTTTCTTACCCCTTTGTCTTCTGCAATGCTTAAATTATATTCATCAACCACTTCCTGCAACGCTACAGCATTCGGTTCACCTAAGATAAGATTTGCCTTATGCATCTGCAGCGGAGTAACTTTTTCAGTATACAAGCTCTGTCTTGTAAAGATACTTGCTTCGAAATGTCTTCTCTCATCTGGATCAGATGGGGCTGAAGTAATAACAACACATTCGAGCTTATCTAAAATACCTTCTGATGCAATAAAACGACCATAGCCATCCACTATGGAAAATGTGCTTTCTTCTGGATGTGGCACTACTAACAAAGCATCCATAATCATATGATCAAAATTGTCATGCATCGCTTTAATTTTTCTATGATTTCGTGTCTCTAACCGCTGATAAGCAGGATCAACAGACATCAGTTCCCTTGGAATTACTGCGCATGCCTTTGTTCCAGAAATTAATAAGTTGCTCATAACTGTGTTGTAAACGATGTTTTCCATTTTGTTTTCCTCTTTTCTTTTTTTATATAATAAAAAAGAGCTGTTTTCACAGCTCTAATTTTATTTCATAGTTTAATAATTGCACTCTATTAAATTAACAAGGTATTCAATACCATGCCCGCACAGAGCAGCCAGAACCTCATCTAAAACATCAAGTTCTCCCTTTGTTTCGCATGATTCAAGGGCTTGAATGATTCCGTAGCCTTTTTCATACTCACTGGTATTCATCATCTCCTTAGTTACTGTGTCACCGAGTTTTTCCTCGGCATAATCAACTCTGTAGAGTCTTTCCTTTGCTGTCTTCATTTTGAAAACCTCCTTGATATGATTAATTCTTTAAGATTTTTTGGATCCTTTGTCCAAATTAAATCTTTATCTTTGTATTCCATTTCATAAGTAAGTCCATTTACAGTTGACTTATATAGAGCTTTTATAGAGCAAATGCCACGAATAGTGCTCAAATTTTCATCGTAATTACTGCCTATCATAAAACCATCAGGTCCAATAATACAAAAATCTTGACTGCCATAATTCGCCGTCTCGCAATCGGTAAGAACAAGATAGCTTCCTGCTGGTGTGACAGCTATCATTCCAGACCGGAGCTTCTTTCTTAAATCAACCATGCTGCCTCCTTTCTATTAGTGTACGGACAGATGAAATAAGTTTCAGGTCTTCAGCATAGCTCCACCAATAATGGAAATTAGGTCCAATAAATCCATTGTGTAATAAAGGATTTTCTTTATAGTAATAAACTAAATATACTAAGCCATCAATAAATTTTATTTTGCCTACACCGTACTCTTGATGAAAAACTATATCACCTGTTTTCATTGCGTCTCCTTTCTATTAGCTTGCACAAAGACACTGAATGTACAAGAGTAAGTGATCCTTTGAAACATAACCAATAGTGACAATCTGGACCTTTACCACCACCATCATGTAAGCGATTATCTTCTTTATAAAAATAAACTAAATATAGCGTTAAACTATAAATATTAATATCTACTATTCTCCCTACGCCGTAGTCGTGTCGCCACACTATATCACCTATTTCCATTGTTGCCTCCTCTCTATTAATGATGCCAGTGGAGGAGGACACTTCATTATTTTAATGTTGTAATGACTAAACCACCAACCATGGTTGTCTGGACAGGAACCTGGCTCTATTGCACCATCATGTAGGCTATCATTTGCTTTGAAAAAGTACACAAGTTCATTGCCAGGTCTGAGTTTTATAACTTTGCCTAACCCACAAGATGGGTCTTTAATGTAGTCTCCTATCATTTGCCTTGCCTCTTTTCTATAAAATGTCTCAATGGTTTCTTATGCAAGAGCTTGATTTCATCTTTACTATAAACCATACAGTTTATAACAGCTCTACCATCAATTAAACCATTGTATAAAAACTCATAGGAATGATTATAAGTGACTACATAAGAATAAAACGTTCTACCTTTATACCATATCAGTTTCCCTACTTTTCCGTAAGGGTCGTATACATATATGTTTTGCATTGGCGTATTCCTTCCTTTTAGTAATTAGATCAATCAGCGGTCTCTTCCTGAGGTATTTGATATCTCTTTTGCTATAGCATGATGCGTTAGTTATATATCTTCCTTCATAGTATCCAGAGTAAAACTTTGGATCATGTTTATAATGGTCTACTATGTAGTGAGAGAGCCATAATGATCCGTCATAAAAATTTAATTTACCTAAACCATTAGGTGTCTTTACATAAATATGTCTCACCGTTATTCTCCTTTCCGATTTTATTTACGTGTTTATAATAGCAAACATCCGTTCTCTTGTCAAGCATCTATATAACAGAAACTTCCAGTTCCTGTATCTACAGTACAACAGGCATGCTCGTACTTCATTATCAGACGATTAAATTTCTCTTCTGACATAGGAGTTTTCACTCTGAACGGATGTGCCCAAGGTGAATCCACTTGCATTCTATTAGGAAGCAAATATACAGGATTTCCTGCAATGAGTGCTTTCTGTGCTTCTCTTCTGGTTACCTTCTTTAACATATTGTTCCCTTTCTAAGTAGCATAGTTAAACATCTTGGAGGAAAACGGGTAGCCCTAGGTTTCATGCTACCCTTTTTGAGCAATTCAAGATGCTTAAATATACTGCTTATGCAGTATATTGTGATAACTGGTCTAAGGTACCGGTATAGTGAGCGTCTACAATTTCATCGTCATAGACCTCATCAGTTCCGTTGGAGTTCATGATGCAAGATGCGAGATCATTGATGAACCAATCATCTGTGCTGTCAGTGTACCATGAGAATTGATTTCCATTGGCACATGTCATAGTTACGAGGTCCGTGTCTTTATCTACTTCCTGGACTTCAGTTACTATACCTGTTAGAGGGTACAGGTCTTTGCATTCTCCATCTGTTGTTGGAGCTGCTGATACTGGGGTTGAAACCATCATAGTTGCTAATGCTAAAACTAATAATTTCTTCATGATTTTTATTTCCTTTCTATATAACTACGATATATTTATAGATATCTACATATTGATCTAACTGATATACAGGTGCCTTGTCAAAGATAGGCAACAGTCTATCAATCATACCTTCATATTGACCTTGTGAGTTCTGCTAAGATAGCTTCATACACTACATTGGACAACTCACAGAATTTCAAAATCATAATCTCTTGGATAGTGTAGACATTATTTATAGCAGATTCCTCCTTTAGATAAAATTTACTATCTCTCTTGCTAAGTATGAGTACATGACAGACACAGATATCTTGTGCCATGATCCATTCTGGAACATCATTACTGGAATATCAAAAGGATCCTTTGGACGTTCAGTGCATATAAACTGAAGCCCATTTCCTCTAATAAATAAGGCTCCTTTAGGTACTGTGTAACCCAAAAGAGCCTCTTTCCGTTGCAGTCGGACGGTTGTGTATTTAATTGTCATGTGTTTCACTCCTTTATATATTCCATGATGTCACCTGGTTGACAGTTAAGTATTTCGCATAAATGCATGATAGTATCTACTGCTACATTTGCATTGTCGGTTAATCTCTTAATAAGAGTAGGAGACATTTTATAGTCTTCTCTTAAATTACGTTTTCTTAGTCCTCTTTCTCTCATAAGATTCCAGAGTTTTCTGTAACTTACGTTTCCCTTGTATCTTTTTTGCCATTTCTTTTCTCCAATCAAAAAAGACATCTCTTTCGAGATGTCTCAGTCTGCGCAAAGCACTCCTATTTTAGACCATGAGGCTGGTCCTCTGTCTACTATAGTACACAAGTCTGGATGAAATTCATGCGGCATAAAGATTTTATCAATCCAATTGTCCGCTGCTACTTCATCTATAAAGTAAGTTTCCGTTGTGTATTCTACAGTAGTATACGGTACTCTATGTAATATACTAACGTAATACATATATCACTCTCCTTTTGTCCCTATTTTAGTTCCATCTGGGAAATCAAAGGAACAGTTAAATTCTGCTCCCATACAACGAGCTATTTCTTGAAGTTCATCAAGAGTGAATTTGCCTCTCTGGATTCTTTTAGATATATTCTGTTGAGTTACTCCCAAACGAGCACCAAGTTCCGTTTTGCTCATGTTTGCCTTGGCTAAGGCTGGATTAATAATTCTCTGCATAGGTTTATACCTCCTACAGAGATTATAAATTATCTAGTTCCCTTGTGCAAGTGAAAAGATTCCTGTTTCAGCATTGTAAAAATATCCTTTGCCTTGATATTTTCTCTGACAGAGATTTTGGAATCTTTCCAAAGACATAAAAACTTTCACCGATTAATATTGCTCGATCATCTCCAGCACATCCTACATAGTAACTTTCGCCTAGTACCATTGCCAAGCGTTCCATTGCTCCTGGATAGAATAAAGTTATTGCTCCTTCGTCTCCGACAGAAGTAGTCACTATCCACCATGGATAATCTGATTTTCTCATTTCTGTTGTGTAGAATCCTTCATCTTCATAAGGTTCACCTGTTAATTTCACTTCCATACACTGACCAATGGAACAAAGAATTCCTGGATACATTTTCTCTAATGACTCAAGATACACTGACTTTCTGTCCTCTGGTGTTTTGAATGAATCATTGCCAGAGAACTGTTTATATAATACTTCTAAGTTCATATTAATACCTTCTTTCTAAATACCATGTTTCGCTTGCGAAGTGGGCTAAAGCCCCTTCTTCAGCTGCTTCTATTTCTATTGGTTGTCCTTCGCTCACAACAGCAGACTTAATATAATCATCTACTGTCTTGGATGTTCCATTATCAGAGACAATACAAGATACTGTATCTCCTACGGAGAAACCTTTTCCTTTGTAGGCCCATGTCTGCTTATCTGGAGAGACTATTGATACACTGCGTCCAGAAATAAAATAAGACAGTGCCCGTCATTGGACGAGTGCTGTCTTCACTTGCTCCTGTAGGCTTTACTACAGCCAATAAAAAAAGGAGTGCTATTAACGCTCCTAATAATGAAGGAATTACTACTTCCTTGATTAATTTTTGCTTTACTTTGTCTGCCTTGTTCATAATGATTTCCTCCTAGCTGCAATTTCAGCAGAACGTTTTTCATACATTTCTTTGCTGATTGTCTTTTTAGTCCAGTATGCGTTGCGAACTTCTTCCCAGATACAGGAAAGTTCAAAGCTTGATTTTGCTTGTGCGATTCTGATTTTATAATTTTTCATTATTGTTTCCTCTAATCAAAAAAGGCAACCGGTATAAACCGATTGCCTTATCAAAGTTTTTCAATATTTTTTTTGTACACCCAATACACTCATTAATGCATCCTGCAAAACTCTTGATACATTTACACCTGCATGCTCTGCTTCGTAATTTAACCAACTTGGTAAAGCTACATTGCGGCGAACAGTTTTAGTATTCTATTTTTCTTCTGTACTCAGCAGAATCTACGTCTACTAACGAAATAATTGTTTTTCCTTCTCCTGAAAATGCTGCTTTGCTTAAATCAATAGCAGATACATTAGATGGTTTAGGTATTTCTTCTCCTCCATCTTCCATAGAAACACATTTTAACTCGATCGCATCTCTTGCCATTTCAATTGCAGAGTTAAAATCTTTTCCTTCTGTCAAAATTTCTAAATCTGGCACTTCAACTAAAATTGTGCCATCTGCCTCTGTAAATACTGCTGGGTAAACTCCTTTCATAGTATTTTCCTCCGTATATGATCTTTTATATTATTTATTCCCAAAAGGAAGGGTTATAATAACCCATTCCTTCTAAGGATTGCTCTCGCTAATTGCTCATTAATCTCTTTATGTCTTGGTACTGTTTCCCTTTGGGTTCCTCGAACATAAATGTCGTGTCCTGCTCCATGACGTTCAAAGACGAAACCTCCATTTTCTAATCGTTGAGTTAATTCTCGTTGTTTCATCTTTGGTGATCACTCCTTTCTATCTTATTTGATTATTATTATACACACTTTTTACACAATGTCAATAACTTTTGTGTAATTAATGTGTATAATTGCTAATCAAAAGTTTCCTTCTATGATGTCCATGTTCACATAATCTACTACTTCGCTTGTGAACATGTCGACACTAAGGTCATAATAGTTCCCCTGTACATGGACTATCAGACTTGTTCTGTGTTTCTGTTTTCTTACAGAATCCTTCCATAAGAGAGACAGTTCGCTTGTGGATGGGAAGAAGATGCTTGCTGTACTATGTTCATATAGTTCTGAATGTCTCAGAACTAATACAACAGCTTCCTTTTCCTTTGCTGACAGAGATTTGTACAGTTCAGGAAAAAAGCTATAGTCATATTCATCAAAGAACTCTTTCAGTTTTTCCTTAGCTGAATTGATAGCTTTTCTGTATTTTGCTTTG
>ENA-OQJK01000168-OQJK01000168.1-human-gut-metagenome-genome-assembly--contig:-NODE-168-length-14514-cov-3.053521_pt1 | contig 14514 bp, 10 predicted proteins | sample MGYA00242605_ERZ504771 | MGnify/ENA primary metagenome ERZ504771 (study PRJEB26092, sample SAMD00036353) | human gut metagenome | host: Homo sapiens | study: EMG produced TPA metagenomics assembly of... | reverse complement strand
CACCAACTCCGACGGCATCGATCCGGATCACTCCACCAACGTGCGGATCATCGGCTGCCATGTCCAGTGTGCAGACGACTGCATCTGCCTCAAGACCACGGCGGGCAATAACGAGTACGGCCCCACCAAGAATGTCATCATCTCCAACTGTACGCTGACCTCTACCAGTGCCGCGATCAAGATCGGCACGGAGGGCGTGGCAGACTTTGAGAATATTCTGGTGGATAACTGCATCATCACCGGAACCAACCGGGGCCTGTCCATCCAGATCCGTGACGGCGGCTGTGTGCGGAACGTGAGCTTCTCCAACATCATGATCGAGACCCGCCGCTTTGCCGAGTGCTGGTGGGGCTGCGCGGAGCCCATCGTGATGACGACCCACGACCGGAATGCCAACACTCACAGCGGCAGCATCGAGAATGTCCGCTTCTTCAACGTCACCTGCAAGGGTGAGAACGGTGTGTTCCTCTCCGGCAACGAAGAGAATCACATCAAGAATGTTCTGTTTGAAAACGTCAACGTCTGTCTGGAAGCTGCCAGCAAGTGGGAGCGCGGAGTGTACGACCTGCGCCCCATTCCGCCTGAAAAGGAAGGCATGCTGCATCAGAAGAGTGCAGCCATGTTCCTGCGCTGGGTAGATGGTGTCACCATTCGGAACTCCACGCTGGGCTTTGCGGGCGAGGACCGTTCGGACTTCGCACAGGCGCTTCTTACTCAGAACTGCACCGACGTGCAGACCATGGGTCTGACTGCTGAGGCTGCCGCCCCGGAGTACCAGAGCATCGAACTGGGCTGAGCCGCCTATCAATAATGAGCAAGCCGCCGCATCGGCGCCGGACCCTTTTGCCGGGTCGGGCCGGGCGGCGGCTTCTTTTGAGGGATGAACCAATGAATAAGAAAAAGAACGTCATTACTTTTGCCGCGTTCCTGATCCTGATGGTGGGTCTGGGCGCAAACGATGCCATGCGGGGCATTTTTTCCACCATCTTCTCTGCCCACTTCCGGCTGAGTACCGCCCAGTTGTCCCAGATCGTCACCGTAAGCTACATCGGCAACCTTGTGTTTCTGGCGGTGGGAGGCTTCGGCGTGGACTTGCTGGGCCGCCGCAAGGCCATGCTGCTGTACACCTTTTTGTGGAGCGGGGCCATGCTGCTGTTCGCCACTACAGATTCCTATTTGCTGCTGTTGGTGGGGATGTTCTTCGCCATGGGTACGTCCACGCTGCTGAACACCAACATGAACCTGATCACCACCGGGATGTTCGCCGCTGCCCCCGGCTTTTTTGTGAACTTCCTGTTCTTCATTCAGGGCATCGGCACCAGCGGCAGCCAGAGCGTCATCGGCAACTGGGCTGCGGATATTTCCAGCTGGCACACCGTGGCGTGGGGGCTGCTGGCCATTGGCGCAGTGGCCATAGTGCTGTTCGTGCTGTTCCCCATGCCGGAGGTGCAGGAGCAGAAAAATGGGGACAAGGCATCCCCCAAGGAGATCATGGCCTGCCCGGCATTTCTGCCGCTGGTGCTGATCATCGGGCTGTACTTCATTGCGGAACATGGCATTATGAACTGGCTGGTGAGCTATGCCACCAATGCACTGGAAGTGCCCATGGGACAGGCGGCAAACTTTACCGCTGTTTTCTTTGGCTGTGTGATGGTGGGGCGTCTGGTGCTGAGCAGTCTGGTGGATAAGCTTGGCATCTACCGCTGCCTGCGGCTCTTCGCCACCAGCTCCGCCGTGCTGTACACGGTGGGCGTGCTGCTGGGGGCACCGGGCCTGTGGCTCCTGGCGGTCAGCGGCCTGCTGTTTTCCATCCTGTATCCCACTTTGGTGATGCTGATCCCCCGGTTCTGGCCCAGCCATGCGGCTTCCTCTGCATCGGGTCTGGTGCTGAGTATGGCTTCGCTGGCGGACATTCTCTTCAACGCCGTGTTTGGCAGCTTGGTGGACGCCGTGGGTTACCGGACTTCCTTCCTCATCATGCCTGCCTGCATGGTGGGATGTACGGCACTCCTGTGGGGCTTCTTTGCGAAGGCAAAGAAGCTGGAACGGTGTGATTGACGGACGGATACGATGACTCGAAACTTCCATGAATGGAGGCGAACCGGCAGCTTGCTCTCTTAACCAGTAGGCCCAGGGTTCGAGTCCCTGGAGGTGCACCACAAAGAGCACTAGGCAGAAATGCTTGGTGCTTTTTCTTTGTTTTTCAGAAAGTAAAAAGACTTCCGCCTGAGGGTCATTCTCAAAGCGGAAGTCTTTTTCTGTTTGTTGCTCCATCGTGCCGTCACCGCCCATCAGAGCCGTCATCTCACGGATCGTCAGGTTATTTCTGACGGTATCCCAAAAGCCGCTGCACGAAGGGCCGGAGCGAGTGGATGAGCTCTTCATCCGAAAGCTCTGTCTGATGTTCCAGCTTCCAGACACAGAGATGATGGAAAAATTTTCAAAAAAGTTGCAGATTTTGCAGGAAAAATTTCTTGTAGTCCGTTTTGTTAGGTGGTATCATTATAACGGTTTGCGCCGCTAACCCGGGGCAGCATCTCGCAGACAGGACGTTTTTGGCGGACGCTGTGGGGGGAAAGCGCAGAACGAATGAAAACAGGCAGAAAGAACTTTTCTTTTTCATGAAACACAGGAGGTCAGGCTTTTCATGCTAGGTTTCAACAAGAAGACACAGGACGCTTCTCCGCAGGAGAATACCGGCGGAGAAAATAAGGTGTTCCACTTTATCAAGACCCACAAAAAGCGCTGCATCGCGGTGGTCGCAGCCGCAGCGGTGCTGGTGGCGGTCATCGTGCCGCGCAGGAGCCGCAGTGCGTCGGCAGACCTTGCCTACACGCAGGAGAAGCTGGGACGCCGCGACATCGTGAACGTCTACGACGGCAGCGGCACCATCAACGCCGCCGATTCCTACACCGTCAAGTCCCTCGTCACCGGCACGGTGCTCACCGCCGACTTTGAGTTGGGCGACAGCATCGAGAAGGGCGATATTCTTTACACAATCGACATTTCGGATGTGGAAAACAACCTCGCGAGCGCACAGCTCTCGGTGGAGCAGGCACAGCGCAATTACGATGACGCTGCGGATATGCAGAACGTCCGCACCAGGATCAGCGGCGAGGTCAGCTCCTTTGCAGTCGCCGCAGGCGACGCCGTGCAGGCTGGTCAGACTGTGGCCACCATCCGCGACACCTCCGTGATGCTGCTGGCCGTGGATTTCCCTGCCGCAGAGGCCCAGAGCTTTGTCGCCGGTCAGGCCGCACAGGTCATGCCGGACACCACCTTTGAGACGCTGAACGGCACCATCCGCTCCGTTTCCGGTGCAAACCCTGCCGGCGACGCCAGCCTGATGACCTGCACCGTCACCATCGCTGTTCCCAACGCGGGCAGCCTGACCACCGCACAGGCCGCTGTGGCACAGGTGAACGGCGTCAGCTCCCTCAACTCCGCACACTTTACTTACCAGCGCGAGGAGACTGTCGCGGCAGCTGCCTCCGGCACCGTGTCTGAACTCTGCGTCAAGGAGGGCAGCACCGTCCGTCAGGATGACGTCATCCTCCGCATTACCGGCAAGGATCTGGACAAGCAGACCAAAAACGCCGCTGACAGCCTGCGCTCTGCCGAGCTGCAGATGTCTTCTGCCGAGAAGACCATCAGCCACTATACCATCGACGCCCCGATCAGCGGCACCATCGTGGATAAGAAGGTCAAGGCCGGCGACAAGCTCAGCGCCAACGACACCGCCATGCAGAACCTCTGCACCATCTACGATATGAGCCATCTGGAAATGAAGCTCAACGTGGACGAGCTGAAGATCCGCTCCCTCAAGGTCGGCCAGGAGGTGGACATCACCGCCGACGCCGTCCCGGGTGAGACTTACAAGGGCGTCATCAGCAGTATCCTCGTGGCAGGCACTACCGCCAACGGCTCCACCAGCTACCCCGTCACCGTCCGCATCGACGACATGGGCGAGCTGCTGCCCGGAATGAACGCCACTGCGAAGATCACCACCGCCAGCGTCAAGAATGTTCTGGCCCTGCCCAACGCCGCCCTCGTCCGGGGCAGCTATGTGCTGGTGACCAAGGATTCGCCCAGCGCTGCCAATGCGGAGACTTCCATGACCGCTCCCGACGGCTACGTCTACGTCAAGGTGACCACGGGCATCAGCGATGACGATTACATCGAAGTGAAGAGCGGCCTGCAGGAGGGCGATACCATCGCTTACGACAACTCCAGCGTCAGTGCGACCGACTTCTACAGCAACACGATGGCCTCCGCCGAAGGAGATGACGAATGAGCACGCTGATAGAATTTGATGAGGTCTGCAAGTATTACCAGATGGGCGACACCCTCGTAAAGGCCGCCGACCACGTCTCTTTCAAAATCAACAAGGGCGAGTTCGTGGCCATCGTCGGCCAGTCCGGTTCTGGTAAATCCACTTGTATGAACATCATCGGCTGTCTGGATGTGCCTACCGAAGGCACTTATCTGCTGGACGGCAGGGATGTCGGCAAGATGAGCCGCCGCGAGCTGGCAAGCATCCGGAACGAGAAGCTGGGCTTCATCTTCCAGCAGTACAACCTGCTGCCGAAGCTGACCCTTTTGGAGAACGTGGAAGTTCCCCTTGTGTATGCGGGCATCCCCGCCGCACAGCGCCACGCGACGGCAAAGGCTGCCCTTGAGCGGGTGGGTCTGGGCAATAAGCTCAAAAACCTGCCCAACCAGCTTTCCGGCGGTCAGCAGCAGCGTGTGTCCATTGCCCGTGCGCTGGCCCGCGGCCCGGCGGTCATCCTGGCCGACGAGCCGACCGGTGCATTGGACTCCCACACCAGCCGCGAAGTTCTGGGAATGCTCCAGGACCTGCACAAACAGGGCAATACCGTCGTCCTCATCACCCACGACAACTCCATTGCTGTGCAGGCCGAGCGCATCATCCGCCTCGAAGATGGCCGCGTCGTCTACGACGGCGACTCCCACGCACCCGAGGCAGTCGTTCAGCCGAACTTTATGATGGAAGAGCCGAAAGCCGGAGAGGAGGGGACGCAGGCATGATAAAGGAGACCTTCAAACAGGCCGTCCAGAACGTCTTGAGCAACAAAGTCCGCACCTTCCTCACCATGCTGGGCATCATCATCGGCGTCATGGCCGTCATCGTCATCGTCGGCCTCGGCAACGGCATGACCCACATGATGCAGGACTTCTACTCCGACATGGGCAGCGATATTCTGGGCGTCAACATCATGACCGCCAGCACCCGCACGGTGGAGGTCAGCGATGTGTATAACATCATCAACCAGAAGCCCGAGTATTATAAGGGCCTTTCGCCGATTGCCAGTGTCGACGACACGCTGCGGGTGGCGGGCGAGAAGTACCGCCGCACCTACATCAGCGGCGTCAACGAAGATTACACGACCATCAACAACTACAAGGTGGCCAAGGGCCGGGGCATCCAGTACACCGATTTGATAGACAACAAGAATATCTGTGTCATCGGCGACTATGTGGACCGCAAGATCTTCGGCGGCAACGGCCTCGGCAGCACCCTCAAGGTAGGCGCCAGCGAGTACCGCATCGTGGGCGTGCTGGAGGGCCGCTCCAGACCCGCCGCCCAGTACGAGGGCGGCAACGACGACATTGTTCTTATCCCCTATACCACCCTGATGAGCGTCAACAACACCAGCAGTGTCAGCCAGTACTATGTGGTCCTGCAGGACGCGGACCACTCGGATGAGGCACAGGAGTATATGCAAAAAAGCATCAAGAAGCTGGTCAGCAAGGACGACTATGTCTACGTCCAGAGCCTGAGTGCGGCAATGGCGCAGATGTCCTCCATGATCAACGTCATGGTGGGCGTCCTGACGGCCATTGCGGGCATCTCGCTGCTGGTCGGCGGCATCGGCATCATGAACATCATGCTGGTGTCCGTCACCGAGCGCACCCGTGAGATCGGTATCCGCAAGGCACTGGGCGCACAAGAGAGCACCATCCTGACCCAGTTCGTCGTGGAGGCCGGCGTCACGTCGGCGCTGGGCGGCTGCCTCGGCATCGTGCTGGGCTACGTCGTGTCGGCCATTATCAACCAGATCCTTCCGTATATCCTGACGGATATTACCCTGAATGTCACCCCCTCGGCGGACGCAGCAGCCATCGCCGTGGGCATCTCCTGCGGCATCGGTGTCCTGTTCGGCTTCCTGCCGGCCCGCCGTGCCGCCAGCCTGAACCCCATCGAAGCGCTCAGATATGATTAAGGAGTTTACCATGAAAAAACGATTCCTCGCATTCCTGCTGGCTGTCTGCGTGGCTGTTTCCATGCTGGTGCTGCCCGCTTCTGCAGTCGGCTCCAACGCGGCAGTCCAGACGGCGACGGCACTGGGCGGTCTGACCGCCGAGCAGGCCGGTTCTCTGGGTGCGCCCCTCACTCGTGGGCAGGCGGCCCGCCTCCTCACCGCATTCTCTGCTTACCGCGATACCACCACGGCACAGGGCCGCACCGGCCGCCTCTACAGCGATGTAGACAGCGACTCTCCCTATGCGGTCTACATCCGCACTGCCGTCCAGAACGGCTGGATGACCGGCTACTCCGACGGCAGCTTCCGCCCGGACAACACCGTCACGCTGGAAGAAGCCTGCACCATGGCGCTGCGCCTACTGGGCTATGATGTGGACAAAGCTGGGCGGTACCTTCCCCACAGCTCAGCTCAGCAAGGCCAGCGCACTGGGCCTGCGCAATGAGATCAATGCCCGTCAGGGCGAGACTCTGACCCTCGAGCAGGGTACCGTGCTCTTCTACAACGCCCTCACCGCTATGAACGGCAGCGGTCAGGTCTACGCTTCCACCCTGGGCTTTGCCGTGAGCAACGGCCAGGTGGACATCTCTTCGGTCCTGCTGGACAACGTCAAAGGCCCCTTCGTGGCAGATGCTTCCACCGTCCTGCCCTTCGTCCCGGCAGCCATCTACCGCAACGACGAAGTCACCACCTCTGCGGCCCTCTCTCCCTATGATGTCTACTATTATAACGAGAGCGCCCGCACCGTCTGGCTCTACAACAAGCGCGCCGCAGGCCGCGTGACGGCGGTCTCGCCCTCGGCCAGCGCTCCGACCTCTGTGACCGTGGCCGGCGTCACCTACACCATCGCTTCGCCCTCTGTGGCCTATCAGCTGTCCTCTCTGTCCGGCGGCGGCGTGGGCCAGGTGGTCACTCTGCTGCTGGGCATGAACGATGCAGCTGTCTCCGTCCTCACCGGCGACGCGGCAGACGCTGTGTTCTACGGCGTGGTCCAGTCCTCATCCCGCACCCTTGTGGAGACGAACAGCGCTGAGGTGCAGCAGGCTGTCTCGGTCATGTGTACCGACGGCACCGCCCGCACCGTCAACGTGGATAATAAGCTCAATTTCCCGGCCGGCAAGCTGGTGGAGATCAGCGTGGACGGTGACGGCGAAAGCGTCCAGTCCATCTCGCCCCGCTCGACCAGCGGCACTGTCAACGCCGACGGCACCGCGCTGGGCGACACCCCGTTTGCAGACAACGTGCAGATCATTGATACGACGTCGGAGGGTGTGGCTGGGGCAGTTCGCCCCAGCCGCCTATCGGGGGTAACTCTGAGCGAAAGCGACGTCCGCTACTACACCACCAATTCCGCAGGCCAGATCGACCGGGTCATCCTCGACGATGTGACCGGTGACCTGTGGGAGTACGCTGCGCTGGATTCTGTCCGCCGCCTGACGGACGAAGCCGCCAAGAAGATCGACAAAAAGATCAGCGACAAGGCACAGGACGCCGCAAGAGAGGCTGCAGGCCTCCCCGCTGGGACCACCACGACCACCACCAAGGTAGCCAAGACCGATGAGGAGACCTTCCAGGATGTGAAGAACATCCTTGTTCCCAGCACCAGCGATGTGCTCTACGGTCTCATCGACGGCAGCGTCGTCAGCTCTACCTGGAACACCCTTACCGGCAAGACGGACCAGCTGTTCAGCTATGTGCTCCGCCGCACCGGCGACAGTGTGGGCGGTACGCTGGGCGACTTCCTCAACTATCTGGGCGAGGGCGCGACCTATGTCTGCTACTCCGGCGGCAAGCAGGTGGCCTACAGCACCGCCACCAAGTACCCCGTTATCGCAGGCGGCATCGCCATCGGCCGTTCTGCTGACGGCAAGGCCATCAACCGGATGCTCCAGCTCTCGCCGGTAGTCATCGATAAGCTGGGCGCAGCTTCGGTCATGAGCGGCGACAAGCGCTATGAGACCGCCGACGATATGCAGGTGTATCTGTGGTCGAAGGGCCAGTATTTCGCCACCTCGCTGCCCAAGATCAACACCGAGGATTATAAGCTCATCGGCTGGTACGACAACTTCGGCTGCTCCGGCGGCAGGAAGATCCGTATCCTTGTGGCCGTCAAGACGAACTGAGCCTGAAATTTTCCAATCACAGAACAGCAGCCTCGCGGCAGATGAAGCGGGGCTGCTGTTTTATTACGCTGCAAATTTGCCGTTGAATTTTACAGCGCATCTGTTATACTAGACTTGAAAGGAGCTGATCTTATGCCGAACATCAAACCTATTTCCGATTTGAGAAACTATACCGAGGTGCTGCGGGATGTCGAGGAAGGGGCACCGGTCTTTCTGACCAAGAATGGCCGCGGCCGGTACGCTATCGTGGATATGCACGATTATGAAAAGGCACAGGCTACCATCCGGCTCATGAACGAAATTGCCAAGGGCCGCCGTTCAGGGGAGACGGAAGGTTGGCTGACGCTGGAGGCCGTAGAGAAAAATCTCGGAATTGCCGATGAATAAAGTGATAGTAGCACCGAAAGCACAAGGTGATCTTTTAGAGATTCGGGATTATATTTCGGATGAGTTGCAAAATGCAGCTGCGGCTAAAAAGGCAGTGGCTAAAATTACAAAGAAAATTCGGATGTTGCAGGAACATGCATTGATGGGAGCGCCGTTAGCCTCCGTCTCCGACGCAAACAGTGACGAGAGGTTTCTGGTCAGCGGAAGCTATCTGATCTTTTACCATGTGAATGGCAGTGATGTGTTCATCGACCGTGTGCTTTACGGGCGCAGAGACTATCTGCGGGTGCTGTTTGGAGACAGCATCAAAGAGGAAACCGAATAAGCTGTCGGGAGGCCCCGCTTTGCGGGGCCTCCTTTCGTTCTCCCATTTGCCACACGCCCTATTTCGTGTTACAATAAAAACCAGAGAAATTGCGGAAAAAGGAGGTGCGGCAATGATACGCATTGCTCTGGTCGAGGACGAGGCAGAGGTGCGGGCGCAGCTTCAGGGCTATGTGCAGCGGCACACCCGGCAGTACGGCACCGAGTTCGCGGTGACGGAGTTCGCCGACGGCATGGAGCTGCTGGATGATTACCGCCCGGTGTACGACATCCTGTTTCTGGACGTGGAGATGAAGCATCTGGACGGCATGGAGACGGCCCGGCGGGTGCGGGAGCTGGACAAGGACGCCATCATCGTTTTCATCACGAATATGGCGCAGTACGCCATCGGCGGGTACGCAGTGGGCGCGCTGGACTATGTGCTCAAGCCGGTGCCTTATTTTGCGTTTTCGCAGCAGCTGCGCAAGGCCGAAGAGCAGCTGCGCCGCCGCGCACGGCATTATCTGGCCCTGCCGGTGGAGGGCGGGATGCGGCGGCTGGATTCGTCCCTCATCTATTATCTGGAAAGCGAGGGACACCGCGTCCATTTTTATACCGAAGAGGGCGATTTCGTGGCGGCAGGCACCCTGAAAGCATTCGAGGAAAAGCTGGCCGAGCGGCCCTTTGCCCGCTGCAACAGCGGCTACCTTGTCAATCTGGCACAGGTGAAGAGCGTGCAGCAGGGGATGGTGCAGGTGGGACCCTGCGAATTGCAGGTCAGCCGCCCCCGGCGGAAAGCCTTTCTCGCGGCGCTGGCCGACCACATCGGGGGTGAGGGCGCATGACGGCACTGCCCAGCATCCCGCGCCTGTATACGGCGCTGGCCGAATGTCTGGCCGTGGGCATCTACGCTCTGCCGCTGGGCATCCGCTTCGGCAAAACGGCTGCCATCGCTGCCAGTGCGGCATGGGCGCTGGCCCTGAGTGCTTTTTTGCAGGCCACGGGCAGCGTTCCGCTGGCGTGGTGGATCCCCTGCATGGCGGCAGCTGTGGGGATACAGTATTTATACCTCTGGGTCACCCGCACCATCTCCCTGCTGGAAGCGGGCTATGTCTGCGCCCGGGCCTTCGTTCTGGCCGAGCTGGCGGCCAGCGCCGAGTGGCAGCTGCACTGCTTCCTCTGGCCTCAGCGCAGCGGGGCCGACGGCCTGTCACTGCTGCTTCTGGTGGTGGTCTACGGCGGCGTTTTCGGCTGCATCTGGGTGCTGGAGCATAAGCACAAAAGTCCCAAGAGCCATATCGTCATCAGCGGAAAAGCGGGCCTCGTGGCCGTCGTCATGGCGGTGATGGCCTTTGCGGTGAGCAATCTGCTCTTTCTCGGCGACCGTGAGGTGGACATGAGCGTCTATTGCATCCGTACGCTGGTGGATTTCTGCGGTGTGCTCATCCTGACGGTCCAGCACGAGCAGCTGCGGGAGGCGGCGCTCCACAGTGAGCTTGCCGCCATGGACGAGGTGCTCCACCGCCAGTACGAGCAGTACAAGCGGAGCAAGGAGGGCATCCGGCTCATCAACAGCCGCTATCACGAGCTGAAGATCCAGATCGCGGACATCCGCGCCGAGCGCGACCGGGCCAAGCAGGACGCGGCTCTGGCCCGGATGGAGAGCGGCATCCGGCAGTATGAAGCCGAGAACAAGACCGGCAACCCGGTACTGGATACCCTATTGACCGCCAAAAGCATGGACTGCCAGCAGCGCGGCATCAACATGACCAGCGTGGCCGACGGCAGCCAGCTGGGCTTTCTGAGCACGCGGGAGCTGTGTACCCTCGTGGGTGCGCCGCTGGACAACGCCATCGAGAGTGTGCTGGCCGAGCCCGACCCCGAAAAGCGTCTGCTGCGGGTGGCCATCTACAACCAGAGCGGCTGCGTGATGCTCCGCTTCGAGAACTACTGCGCCCAGCCCGTGGAGCTGGGCGCGGACGGTCTGCCCGTCCACAACGCCCACGGCGGCTACGACCTGCAGGGCGTGCAGTCGGCCGCCCAGCGCCACGACGGCACCATGACCCTTCATTGGGCCGACGGCTGGTTCACCCTGCGGATCCTGCTGCCTGTCCCATCGTGAGAAACGTCTCTGTCATCGCACAGTGATGACAGAGACGTTTTGTTATTCTGCACAATAAAACCGCTCTCGAAATTGTGGATTAGCACAATAAAATTTGCAACTAATTTGAAACTTTTGCAGATTGCGCATCCGAGACGACAGGTTATGCGGAGAACGGTTCGTTTTGCGGTTTATATGATAAAATGACATCAAGCAAAGGAGTGGACGCACTCCTAAGAATAGCCATGAACCGGGTCGTGTACCCAAAAGAGAAGGAGCTAACAGTTATGGCACAGAAAAAGAAGGACAGTAAGATGATGGGGAAGATCATCAAAACTGCCGTTTCGGGTGTGTTGTGTGTCGCATTGGCGGGCGGTATTGTTGCGGCCAATGTGCTGATCCCGCCCAATGCCAGCAGCGTGCAGAGCATTTTGGGCCTGAAGAGTGGAGGCATCGATAACAGCAAGGCGAAGACCGAAGGCATCAATATGGAATACAGCAAGCCCGGCTTTGACACAGAGGAGGCGCTGGTTGAGGATGAGATCGCTCTGAATAAGAAGATCGCCGCCGAAGGCATTGTATTGCTGAAAAACGATGCGGGAAAGATGCCGTACAGCACGGATACGACCTTTAGCTTTGTCAGCCATTCTGCTGTCAGCTACATCGGCGGCAACAAAGTCGATATGAAAACGGCCTTTGAAGATGCCGGGTTCGGTGTCAACGAGGACCTCTGGAAATTCTATTCCGAAGGCAACGGCAAGGATTACGGTCTGGGTGTCGGCTCGGTCTCTTACGGTGATGACGAGGACTTCTCCATCAACGAGTGCCCGCTGTCCGTCATGCAGGCGGAGCCGGGCCTGACCGATTCCATGCAGGGCACGGTGCCGGTCTTTGTGTTCAGCCGTGTGGCGGGCGAAGGCCGCGATATGCCGCGCTCCATGTACAACCACACCGATGTGGAAGAGGACAAGACCAAGACCTACCTCGAGCCGGATTCCGTGGAACTGGAGATCCTCCAGTACCTGAACGACAACTTTGACGATGTGGTGCTGCTGCTCAACTCCAGTGCAGCGGTCGATCTGAGCTGGGTGGAGGATTATCCCAGCATCCACACGGTCATCTCGGCTCCTGCCATGGGCGACTACGGCCTGTGCTCTCTGGCCGAGATCTTCTCCGGCAAGGTCAATCCTTCCGGCCGCACCGTGGATACCTATGAAGTGGATGCCATGAACAGCCCGGCGGCGCAGAACTTCGGCGACTTTGCCTACTATGACGAGAATGGTAACCTGACCAAGTACAACTACGTCAGCTACAAAGAGGGCATCTATGTTGGCTACCGCTATTACGAGACCCGTTACGAGGACAAGGTCCTCGGTCAGGGCAACGCAGGCGATTACAACTACGATGACGCTGTGATGTATCCCTTCGGCTACGGCCTGTCCTACACCACCTTTGATTGGTCCGACTACAACACCAGCTGGGATGGCGACACCTGCACCGTCACGGTCAAGGTGACCAACACCGGTTCTGTTGCCGGCAAGGACGTTGTGGAAGTGTATGCACAGAGCCCCTATACCGATTACGACAAGGCAAACAAGGTGGAAAAGGCTGCTGTGGAGCTGGTGGGCTATGCCAAAACTGCAGAGCTGGCTCCCGGCGCAAGCGAAACGGTAACGGTCACTTTTGATCAGGAGCAGCTGAAGTCCTACGACTACGTCAATGCCAAGACCTACATTCTGGATGCGGGCGATTATTATATCACCGCAGCCAAAAACGCACACGATGCCGTCAACAACATCCTCTCTGCCAAGGGCAAGACCGTGGCAGACGGCATGACCGCCGACGGCGACACTGCTTTTGTTGCAACCTACACCCCGGCAAACGACACCGTGGATACCACGACCTACAAGCTCGACACCACCACCGGTGTGGAGATCACCAATCAGCTCGACCATGCAAACGGCGGGCTGCAGTATCTCTCCCGCAGTGACTGGACTGGCACCTGGCCGACCGTTGACGGCGAAGTCAGCGACCAGATCAGCACCTGGGGCAACCCCATCAATGGTACCGATGTCGGCGGCAAGGCTGCATCCTATACCTACCGCAAGACGATCAGCAAGGAGGAACTTGCAAAGCTGGATTCTTTTGATTCCCTGAACCCCACCGACTTCTCCGCCCTGACCGATGAGATCGTTTACGGTAAGGACAACGGTCTGGGTCTGATCGATATGCGCGGTCTGGATTACGATGATGAAAAGTGGGATGAACTGCTCGACCAGCTGACCCCCAGCGATTATCAGACCCTGATCACCCAGTCCGGCTATGGCACGGCTGCCATCAAGTCGGTGGATAAGCCCTCCACGACCGATCGCGACGCTGCCACCGGCCTGGTCAACTATGGCGTTGATGCAAGCGGCAACTTCTACTTCAAGGGCAACATCACGCACTGCGGCGTCATCGTTCTGGCCCAGACCTACAACGATGATCTGGCCACTCACTACGGCGAGAACATTGGCGACGAGTCCTACTATCTGGATGTCGATGGCTGGTATGCACCGGCAGTCAACATGCACCGCACTGCATTCTCCGGCCGCAACAGCGAGTATTACTCCGAGGATCCGTTCATCGGCGGTCACATTGCTTCCCTCGAGTGTGAGGGTGTCGCCTCCCGCGGTATGTATGTCTTTGTCAAGCACTACGCCATCAACGATCAGGAGGACCACCGCGGCGACCGTGAAGGCCAGTACAGCATTGCGACCTTCCTGAACGAGCAGGCGGCCCGCGAGATCTACCTCAAGCCGTTCGAGATGAGCGTGAAGGAAGGCGGCGCACAGGCTGTGATGAGCTCCTTCAACTACATCGGTTACACCTATGCCGGTGCCTCCAACAACCTGCTGAACACCGTGCTCCGTGACGAGTGGGGCTTCAAGGGCTTCGTTCTGACCGATTACTTCGGCGGCTACGGCTACCAGAATGGTGATCAGAAGATCCGTAACGGCAACGATTCCATGCTGGCCACCACCAAGATCACCAACCACATCACCGACAAGTCCGCCACCTCCGTCAAGGCAATGCGCACCGCCGCCCACAACATCTTGTACACCACCGCTAACGGTTGGCAGTACGAGAACGGTGAGCCTGAGGTTGATACCCCGGTCTCGCACAGCGCGATATACGTACGGGAGAGAATCTCCCACGAATACACCACCAGAAACACCACGGACAACACCATCGGCGGCCAGTCCGTCTACTTCTTCCAAGTCTTCAGTCCCATATTCCGATTGTAGTGGCGCACCTGCGGCGCCACTGCGGAGTA
>ENA-OQJK01000163-OQJK01000163.1-human-gut-metagenome-genome-assembly--contig:-NODE-163-length-14674-cov-3.609610_pt1 | contig 14674 bp, 15 predicted proteins | sample MGYA00242605_ERZ504771 | MGnify/ENA primary metagenome ERZ504771 (study PRJEB26092, sample SAMD00036353) | human gut metagenome | host: Homo sapiens | study: EMG produced TPA metagenomics assembly of... | reverse complement strand
TGCATTCTTCTCTCTTGCTTTAAATCTGTAAGACCACCAGGAATATCTGCCCTCTACATCCGGATAAAAATAACGGAATGTATCGATAAATCCACTCTCCAGCACCTTACCAAAGCATGCTCTCTCTTCATCTGTAAATCCGGCATTTTTCCGGTTGGTCTTAGGATTCTTCAGGTCGATCTCCTGATGTGCCACATTGAAATCCCCGCAGCAGATCACAGGCTTACTTTCCTGCAATTTCAACAAGTATGCCAGAAAATCCTCTTCCCAGTGCATACGGTATTCCAGTCTGCGCAGTTCACTCTGGGAATTTGGTGTATATACAGTCACCAGATAAAATTTTTCATATTCCAGGGTGATCACACGCCCTTCTTTGTCATGTTCCTCAATTCCAATTCCATACGCCACAGACAGTGGCTCTTTCTTTGTAAAAACAGCAGTTCCGGAATATCCCCGTCTGTTGGCATAATTCCAGTACTGATAATATCCCGGAAGTTCCAGCTTCACCTGCCCCTGCTGGCATTTCGTTTCCTGCAGGCAGAAAATATCCGCATCAAGTGCTGCAAAGCTCTCTTCAAACCCTTTGCCAATGCATGCACGTATACCATTTACATTCCATGAGATTAATTTCATAATCAACTGATCCCCTTTGTTTTCTTATTAGCCCTGTTCAGCATTTGCTAACGATTCTCCCCTGAACGCTTCTGGTCTATTATAGCACGTTTCATGACTGTAAAAAACCTCTTTTTCTCCGGTTTCTGCTCATTGCATTTTTTTCCGGTTTCTGCTACAATGAACTGACATCAGATAAACATAGTCCCTGATAAATAAGAAAGAATGAGGAATATAAAATGAGTGACGAATTTACAGCTGGCGGATGTAACCCGAGTGACTGCGCTTCCTGCGGTGGTGGATGCAGTTCAGCCGGCGGATGCGATCCTGTTGAAAACCACAAGACAATCACCCTTACCATGGAAGACGATACAGAGGTAGAATGTGCAATCCTCACCGTTTTCCCGGTAGATGCGAAGGAATATATCGCACTTCTCCCACTTGATGAGAACGGTCAGAATGAAAGCGGCGAGGTTTACCTCTACGCATTTGCCCGTACTGAGAGCGGTGATCCGATGCTTTCCAACATCGAAAGCGACGAAGAATATACAAAAGCCGCAGTTGCTTTTGACACAGTTCTCCAGAATGCAAAAGATTCTATGGATAAGATTGACTGATCTGTTAAAGAATTTCATATGTAAGACTAAAATAAGAACCATCATCATTTCATAAAATGTGTGATGGTTCTTATTTTTTATCTTATAGCAATTCCATAAAATAATGCAATCAAGACAGTTCAGCAGAGTGCGAAGGACAAGGAAGATACCTGCAGGCGTGCTGACGCACGGCAAAGATATCTGACACAGGACTTCACGCTATGATGGACTGGATTGTTTTCAGTAAATATAAGAGGATTACTATACAGAATTTCGTCGCAAACTGCCATAAATACTACTATGAATATAGGTTATATATCATAAACACTGCGCACTTTCAGTCCATCCGGCTTTCCATCGAGTATCTTCACTCTGTATTCTCCTGCATTCATGTCAAAATAATTATCTTCAAGAATCAGGTCATCATTCTCATTCCGGATTTCCACACTCTTTGCATATGCTTCTGCCTTAACAACTATCTCATCTCCGTCTACGCGCACAGCCAGTCCGGGATTCAGATAGTGGAAGTATTTCGGATAGGAAAAAATCACAGTTCCCTGAGAAATAATCTGATCATTTTCCCATGCCTCATAACTTACATATTCATTAAAACAGTCAATCTGGGGAAGTTCGACCTTATCCATCCATACAGCAGACAATGCCGGTACTTCCAGCCACTGTTCTTCCTCCCTCAGAATTGTGGCATCTGTCTTTCGCACTGCCCATTTCACCAGAACCCTGTGAGCATCCAGCGTTTCATTGGTCACATTCAGACGGATGGATTTTTCAAATTCAAATGCTGACGTTCATATCCGCTTCCACTGTCATCCAGCTCTGTTCTTCACAGGAAAGCATTACAGGCGCAAAGAATCTCTTCGCATAATAATGAAGCGCTTTCCAGCGTCCGTAATAATCAATGGATGACCAGGAAATAACCGGCCAACAGTCATTTAACTGCCAGTAGATTGCACCCATACAACGTCCCCGGTTTCTGCGGTAATGCTCGACTCCATATCGGATTCCATCTGCCTGGAGAAGCTGAGATGCATAAACAAAATCGCTGAAGTTCTCAGGATAACGGTATGCTGCCTGCATGTATTTGGCAATTTTTCCATTTCCTCCGTAATTTCTCTGATGTTTCTCCATCACATAAGAAAATGGATTCAATTCTCTCGGATCATCTGTTACTGTTTCAAGCGTTTTTACAGACGGGAATGACTGAAAACCAAACTCAGATGCATATCTGAAGAAATATTTACGATATTCTGAAAATGGCTTATTACCATGCCATACTTCCCAGTAATGCACATCTCCGCGGTTCGGATCATTGGGTTCATCAAAGGAACCACCTGATGACGGGCTTGCAGGCCAGTAGAAGGTATCCGGATCGTATTCGCTGAGTACTTCCGGAATAATGCGCTCATACATAAACAGATAATCTCTCACTTCTGTCGGCTTTGTCACCCAGGTGCCCTGCTTTACAAACATTTCCATCTCATTGTTTCCGCACCACAGGGCAAGGGATGCATGATGACGGAGACGTTTGATATTATCAATAAATTCCTGACGGATATTTGCCTCAAACTCCGGTGTCAATTCATAAACAGAGCATGCAAACATAAAGTCCTGCCATACCATCAGCCCCAGTTCATCACAGAGATCAAAGAACCAGTCCTCAGGATAATAGCCGCCGCCCCAGACACGTACTGTATTAAAGTTCGCTCTCTTGCACTGAAGAAGTAATTCTCTGGTACGTTCTCTGGATGTTCTCTGCAGAAGATTGTCCTCAGGGATATAGTCAGCGCCCATGGCAAAGACCTGATAACCGTTTACTTCATGAGCAAAGCTCTCGCCCCACTGGTCTTTCTCTCTATGCATGGTCAGCGCACGGAGACCGATTTTTCTGCACCAGGTGTCTACAATCTTATCTCCGGCTTTCAGGTCTACCTGCACCTGATATAACGGCTGTTCTCCCAGTCCATTTGGCCACCAGAGCTGCGGATTTTCAATCTCCATTTCATCCGGACAGTCATCCCATATGGTTTTTGTTCCATTCGGTGCAGTTACAGTCACCTGATATTCCAGTGCCTGTGCACCTTCATACCCATCTGCTTCGCTCTCTTCCTCATCAACAGTCTCCACATCTACTTCCGGAACCAGCAGGACTTTGCCATCCTTATGTACCTGACGGATATACACGCTGTCCAGTCTGGCAGTTTCAATTCCCAGAAGTGTTACAGGACGGAAGATACCTCCATCCGGCAGACATGCACCCCAGTCCCAGCCGCACATATAGTGAGCTTTGCGCAGATGCATAAATCCCTCAATTGTATCTTCATTTCCCCTGTTTTTATATTTCTTAAATGCCTCTGCCATGAACTTCAACGGAGAGCGAATGATAACGCGTAAGGTATTTTTGCCGTTTTCAAGCAGCTCTCCTACCGGGAATTCCCAGATTCTGTGCATGTTATCAACTTTTCCAAGACAACATCCATTCAGATAGATGTCCGCAATCGTATCAATCCCGTCAAATCTCAGGATCACTTCCTGACAATCTTTAAACTGCGCTTCTTCATAATTAAATACCGTTCTGTATTCATAATCCTCCTCCATCAGTGCTTTCGCCTGATATTCATTATCCCCAAAGAACGGATCCGGCATCTTTCCGGTCTTAAGAAGTGCCGCATAAATATCCCCCGGAATCTGTGCCGGAATCCAGTCCAGTTGTCTGATATTGCACAACTGCCAGTTTTCATGAAGCTGTAATTTTATCATTTGTCTTATCCCTCTTTGATTATTTTTTACATATGTTTGCATTCAACTATATATATAATATCATACTGCCCTTTTCTAAATCAACTCTGCAAAAGAAATCATTACTGTTCACTCCGTTCACAGTAACCCGTTTACAGTAACAGGAAATCTTTTGCTTGACATTCCCGGAAATTCTATGCACAATAAAGGGAACAGAAACTATGATGTATGGAGTATATAGAAATGAAAGAAAAGTTATATACCATTCCACTTAATGATGCGGTAAATGCCAGTGATGAGTGTCCTTTCTGTTTTATTGAGCGGGAACTGGAGCAGAACTCGCTGGATTTTGTACTGGGTAACAGTTCTTCTTATATGGAAAGTGACATCCGGGATCAGACGGATAAGGCGGGATTTTGCAGGGTACATATGAAGAAAATGTTTGATTATGGGAATACTCTTGGGAATGCATTGATTCTTCAGACTCATTATCATAAACTTCGGGAAGAGATGAGAAAGCAGTTTGATTCTTTTTCACCCGGAAAAATCCTCGGTCCTCGCGCGTTTCCGCCTTTCAGATTCCAGCGCAGATAAGAATCCGATTGCTACATGGACTGCTTTTAAGGATTGCAGCTGTTTTATCTGTCAGAATATTGAGGATACATTTAAACGGTATATGGAAACTTTTTTCTGGCTGTATCGGCAGGATAATGAATTTAAAAATAAAATTCTGCGCAGTAAAGGCTTCTGTCTGCATCACTTCGGGATTCTGTGCAACGGTGCAGATAAATATCTGAATGATAAAGAAAAGGCTGAGTTTTATCCTGCCATGTTCAGGCTGATGGATGAAAACTTCCAGCGTATGGAAGAAGATCTGGTATGGCTGTCAGATAAGTTTGATTACAGAAATAAGGATGCTGACTGGAAAAACTCCAAAGATGCGCTCCAGCGTGGAATGCAGAAACTTCGCAGCGGATACCCGGCAGATCCGGTGCATAAGGCAAAATAAAAAATTCTCTCTTAACATTTATGAACCAATATACTTCATGATCATTTGTTTAAGTAGAGAATTTTTTATTTACATTACAACTCCATCAATTTCTTATATCAGCATCCACATCCTGAGTATAGTCGATATCTTCATATCGGAATCCAAACATATGATAGAAATCTTCCCAGTAACCATCAATATCGCAATATTCCTTTACAGTGTCTGTAGTAACAGCTTTCCAGCATTTTTTTACTTCTTCCTGAATCTCCGGCGTCAGTTCGTAATCATCCATACGAATGAAACCATTCTCATCTGTCTGGAAGCCTGTTGGTGTGTAGAGTTTCTGTGTAAATAGTCTGGCAATCTGCTGAATGCAGTTTTCATGATTTCCGGCTTTCTTCATTACTTTATAGAGGATTGCAAAATACAGCGGCACAACCGGAATTGCTGCACTTGCCTGAGTTACAAGACCTTTATTTACTGATATTACCGCACAGACATCCGGGTGTGCCTGGTTGATCTCAGACATTGTTTTCTGTAAATGCTGTTTGGCAGTTCCGATGGTTCCGTGATAGTAAATTGGATAAGTAAGTTCCGGTCCGATATAGGAATATGCTACGGTTACTGCATTCTCAGTCAGTACATCTGCTGCTTTCAGCGCATCAATCCAGTCTGCCCAGTCTTCGCCGCCCATAACTTTGACTGTGTTTAAAACCTCTTCTTCAGTAGCCGGTTCTACTGTTTTCTCTGTAATCTCATTGTTTCGCAGATCAAGACTCTTTTCTGTGAAAGCCTCACCTGTAGTCTTCAGGCAGGAGGACCAGATTTTTCCTTCAGAATCTGTACGTCTTGGCGCTGCCAGACTGTAAACTACCAGATCCACCTTTCCCAGATCTTTTTTGATCAGCTCAATTGCTTTATCTTTTATTTCTTTTGAAAAAGCATCTCCGTTGACAGTCTTGGCATAGGCACCTTTTTCTGCTGCCAGGCGATGAAATTCCGCAGTGTTGTACCATCCCGGTGTCGCTGTTCTTCTGCCATTTGCCTGACGTTCAAACATAATCCCAAGGGTGTCCGCACCACAGTTTTCCAGTGCGCAGATTCGTGATGCGAGGCCGTAGCCTGTAGAACATCCGATGATCAGTGCTTTTTTTGTTCCGTTTACCATTCCCTGTTTACAGGCGTAATCTGCCTGATTGCGCACACTCTCTGCACATCCCTGCGGATGTGCGGTTGTGCAGATATATTCTCTTACTTTTGGCTCGATGATCATAACTTTTCTCCCTGAATTTATTTCTTTGCCTGATATTTTTTAGTCAAGCGGATAAAATCATCCGCTTCGTTACTTGTTCATAATCGAATAACTGTTCCGCAGTATATACGCTTGAATTGTATGTATTGCAAATATTTTGAATCTCAAAATATTATAGCAAAGAAAAAGCAGAACGTAAAGTAAAAATCTCAGATTCATCCCTATGTTCTACTTTTTTTACATTCTGGCTCTGATTTCATCTATAAACTTTGTGAAATATGCTCCGCCAGAACATTACATTTCTTTTTCTCACTATTTCGCAGTAGTACTTCCAAATCCTCCGTTACGGATTTCTGTAGCATCATCATCTACTGTGATTCCATACTCTACAAAGATTCCCTGCATGAATCCTGTATCTGCCGGGATTGTCAGAGTTTTGTTTTCATTGGAATCATTTGTGATCTTTGAGAAAATATGCCCTTCGTTATCTGAATAGAAATAATCACTGTCAATAATACCAACGGTGTTGTTGAGCTGAAGACGGTATTTGAACCCAAGTCCGCTTCTCGGATAACATTTCAGCACCCATTCCGGCTGCATTTCTACCCGGATGCCTGTAGGAATCTTCACTGTCTCACCCGGTTTCAGAGTAAATTCAGCAGGTGCAAAGAAATCATAGCCTGCGCTGCCTGCTGTTGCCCGCTTTGGCAGACGGATGGCTTCGTATACTTTCTCTGCTTCTTCCTGAGACTGTGCAAACGTATCCATCCAGTCTGCTGTAAAGCGTTCTTTACTTACTTTGTGAAATTTTGCGATTCGTTTCATCTGTTTTTCCTCCTGTCTGGTCATGCAAAGCTAACACACCTGCTTCGCAGTACACTCATAGCTGAATATTTGGTTACTGTTCACACACCACTATCCCGCGAGGTGTTTTGGCATGAATATGCCAAAATCCCGAGACATACGAGCCAAAATTCCATTGCCGCAGGCAATCTGGAATGAATTTTGGCTACGTTACTGTAAACGGAGTGAACAGTAACAATATTTGTGATCATCACTGACTGATTCAGTAAAAAAGCAGTTCAGGTACACCTGACGTATACTTGAACTGCCTGTATATTTCTTATTTATGCAATACGACTTTTCCTTCATGAAGAGTTTTGGGAACATCGATCACTCTCTGATTGCTGGAACCTTTCCATTTAAGGGAAAGTTCTTTCTTGTCCACCTCAAATTCACCGTCTACGCAGACATCCAGATAACGCACAATCTCTTCTTTGCAGATCTCCTCCCAGAGGAAACCTGTATAAAGCCAGATTGTTTTGCCAGGATATCTCCTTCTGATCTCCTTCGCAAAGGCTGTTACCTCAGTGATATTTGCCGGGTGCAGTGGATCTCCACCTGAAAAGGTAATTCCGCTCACATAATCCTTATCCAGTTCCGCAAAAATCTCCTTGCGTTCTGCCTCACCGAAAGGCAGTCCGCCATTTGGATCCCAGGTGACAGGATTCTGGCACTCCGGACAGCAGTGATTGCATCCTGCCACCCAGAGCACTACACGAAGTCCGTCGCCATTAAGCATATCGTCCTTGGTAATATTGTGATATCTCATAATTTTTTACGCTTCTTCCGGTACATCCTTCATGCTGAAACTGATTCTTCCCATCTTGTCTTTGCCAAGGCAGATAACCTTAACTTTATCACCAAGTGTGAGAACATCCTCAACACGATTGATTCTTTCTTTACAGATCTTGGAAATGTGTACCATTCCCTCTTTACCCGGTGCAAATTCAACGAATGCACCAAACTCTTTGATGCTGACAACTTTACCTGTAAAGATCTGTCCTGCTTCAAAATCAGTTGCAATGATCTTAACCATGTTAGCTGCCTCATCCATGCTCTTCTGATCAACTCCACAAATAGATACCGCACCTTCGTCTGTGATATCGATCTTAACACCTGTACGCTCGATGATCGTATTGATAGTCTTTCCTCTCTGACCTACAACATCACCGATCTTCTGAGGATCGATCTGGATCTGGATGATCTTCGGAGCATATTCGCCTACAGTTGTACGGGGAGCTGCGATGCATTTCTCCATAACTTCTGTCAGGATATATTCTCTAGCTTCTTTTGTACGTCTGATTGCTTCTTCTACGATCGGTCTTGTCAGTCCATGGATCTTGATATCCATCTGGATTGCTGTGATACCGTCATGAGTTCCGGCTACCTTGAAGTCCATATCTCCGAAGAAGTCTTCAAGTCCCTGGATATCTGTCAGAACGATGTAATCATCATCTGTATCGCCTGTTACCAGACCACAGGAAATACCTGCTACCGGTTTTTTGATCGGTACACCGGCTGCCATCAGAGACATTGTGGATGCACAGATACTTGCCTGAGAAGTAGAACCATTGGATTCAAATGTCTCAGATACAGTACGGATCGCATATGGGAATTCCTCTTCGCTTGGAAGTACAGGAACTAATGCTCTCTCAGCAAGTGCACCATGTCCGATCTCACGACGTCCCGGTCCTCTGGATGGTTTTGTCTCACCTACAGAATAGGACGGGAAATTGTAGTGATGCATATATCTCTTTGAAGTTTCAAATTCGTCAAGTCCGTCAAGCTTCTGTGCTTCTGCAAGAGGAGCCAGAGTTGTGATGGTACAGATCTGTGTCTGTCCACGTGTGAACATAGCAGAACCATGTACTCTCGGGATAATATCTGTCTCTGCTGCCAGAGGACGAATCTGAGTAATGGCACGACCATCAGGACGTTTGTGGTCTTTTAAGATCATCTTGCGGACAGTCTTCTTCTGATACTGATATACAGCCTCACCCAGAACTGCAAGCCACTCTTCCTTGTCGGCAAAAGCTTCTTTCAGTTTCTCTGTTACCTGACGGATATTTTCTTCTCTTGTCTGTTTATCGTCAGAGAATACGGCAACTTCCATTTCTGCCGGAGGTACGACCTCTTTGATCGCTGCGAAAAGTTCTTCCGGAACTGCACATGATTCGTAGCTGTGTTTCGGTTTTCCGCATTCTTCTACGATCTTATCGATAAATTTAATGATCTCCTGGTTTACTTCATGAGCTTTATAGATAGCTTCGATCATCTTGTCTTCCGGAACTTCTTTTGCGCCGGCTTCGATCATGATTACTTTCTCTCTTGTGGAAGCTACTGTAAGCTGAAGGTCAGATACATCTTTCTGTGCCATGGTAGGGTTGATGATATATTCACCATTGATCAGACCAACCTGTGTGGTAGCACACGGACCATCAAACGGAATATCGGAAATGCAGGTTGCAATAGAGGAACCAAGCATAGCCGGAATCTCCGGATTACACTCAGGATCAACAGACATAACCATGTTTACCAGTGTTACGTCGTTTCTGTAGTCCTTCGGAAACAGAGGACGCATTGGTCTGTCGATCACGCGGGAAGTAAGGATTGCATGCTCGCTTGCTTTTCCCTCTCTCTTGTTAAATCCTCCTGGGATTTTGCCTACTGCATACATTTTCTCTTCATATTCAACGCTTAACGGGAAGAAATCAATTCCTTCTCTTGGCTCTTTGGATGCTGTTGCTGTAGATAAAACTGTAGTATCACCATAGTGCATTAATGCTGCACCGTTTGCCTGTTTTGCAACGCGGTTGATATCTACTGTCAAGGTTCTTCCGGCTAATTCCATGGAATAACTTTTGTACATATGTTCATTCTCCTTTTTTCATAATTCTGTTGTCATTTTCTGTTACCGTTCACTGCATGTCCGGTAACTACTTTATTCTTTTCAAATTTGTCTGTTCCGTCTGCTGACAATCTTGTCCATCAACGTTCAGACTTTTTATGAAATTGTCACATTAAAACAGGAGTCCGAAACAACTGAAAAAACTACTTTTCAGGCAAATATATCTGCCTGTTTTGTTACTTTCATATACAAAATAATCTTTTCAGTAGTCTCGGAAATAACTCCTGTCATGTTTCGCAGCTTCTGAATATGCAGATGCAGTCGAAACAACAAGCCACCGCAATCCTGAAAAACACCATATTTTACAGAACTGCCATATACATAAAAAGGGAGGCGGATGGAAATCCGCCCCCTTCCGCATACTAAAAGGCTATTATTTTCTTAAGCCTAATTTTTCAATCAGTGCACGGTATCTTTCGATGTCTGTTTTCTTCAGGTAAGCTAACAGTCCACGTCTCTGACCTACCATTTTCAGAAGACCACGTCTGGAGTGATGATCTTTATGGTTGCTCTGTAAATGCTCTGTAAGTTCCTGGATTCTTGCTGTAAGAACTGCTACCTGTACTTCCGGTGATCCTGTATCGCCTTCAGTTCTTGCATATTCTTTCATGATCGCTGCTTTCTTTTCTTTTGAAATCATTGTGATTTCCTCCTGTATTCTATAATTATTATTGATTGACCGCCACACATTAAGAGATGGTCGGAGCGTCCGGTCCCTGAACATGGGCTAAATTCACCTTGGTTAGTATAGCACATTGATTCTGGCGTGTAAACCTCTTTTTTACAAAGTTTCAAAATATTCCTGTCCCTTCACAGCATCCCTCTCCAGCTGTGCCTTCAGTGCCTCCAGCGAAGAAAACTTCTGTTCAGGTCTGAGGAATTTTTTGAAATCTACCTTGCAGTATTCCCCATACAGATCTTCATTGCAGTCAAACAGATATGTTTCCACACCAATAAACTTCTCGCCGCCAACAGTAGGCTTATGACCTACATTGGTAATCCCCTGATAACTTCTGTCTCTGAAATGGGATACTGTGATATAAACCCCGTTTGGAGGCATCAGTTTCTCTACCGGAGGGATCAGGTTGGTGGTCGGAAGCAGATATTTATGTCCCATTCCACGTCCATGTTCAACGATTCCTTCTACTGAGAAATCTGTTCCCATAAGGAAACGGAATTTTTCCATATTTCCTCTGTTCAGTTCTTCCCTGACAAAGGTACTACTAATCTTACGGCGTCCGTCCATTTTTTTTGGCAGGACTTCCGTATGAAATCCATATTTCTTTCCGAACTCTTTGAGCATGGCAGGAGTTCCTTTCCGCTCATAGCCAAAACGGAAATCCTCTCCAACTGCCACATAGGAAACCTGCAGATCTCCTATCAGTATTTCTTTTATAAAATTCTCTGCTTTCATGTGCCGTATTTTCTCTGTGAGCGGACATTCCAACAGTATATCCACTCCCATTTCTTCCAATATACGACATCTCTCTTCCTTTGTGAGGATTGTTCTTGAGGCAGTTCCAAGCGCAAGTACAACCGCCTGTGCACCTTCCTGTTTCTGCTCAATAATTTTCTCAACCAGTTTCTGATGTCCGCGGTGTATGCCGTCAAACTTCCCAAGTGTTACCGCGCTGTGTGAAATTCTGGGAAAATCATTCTCAATCCTTAAATATTCCATCATGTCTCCTAAAACATTTTTACAGGGAAATACCTGTTTCTTTTCTCGTCCCACTGGTAAACTCCGGCAAAACTGCCTTCACTGCTGCACATACGGATCCATCCGTTTTTCTCCTGTGCATCGACCAGTGCCTGTACAAGAGGATTTCCATTAGCCAGAAGTCTGTCCCCTTCTTTTGTACAGCATACCCTTGGATACTCTGCAAGAATCTCCTCAATACCGAGGATTTTACTCTCTATAGTTCCTTCCTGCACTGCCTCTTCTGTCTGCGCCAGGGTAATGGCATCATCCAGTGTAAATCTGCCCACCTTTGTCCGCAAAAGACTTTCCATGGCAGCTCCACAGCCCAGTTTTTCCCCTATATCATGGCACAGAGTACGGATATAGGTTCCCTTGCTGCAGGTCACACGAAAACGCACCAGCGGAAAACTGATATCCAGAATTTCTATCTCATAAAAATGTACAGGTCTTGGTTTACGCTCCACAGTCTTGCCCTCTCTGGCAAGTTCATAGAGTTTCTTTCCATTGACCTTCAGTGCTGAATACATTGGCGGCACCTGCATATAGTCTCCCACAAAAGAACTGACCACTGTGCAAAGCTCTTCTTCTGTAACGGAAAGCTCTGTAGTCTGTGAGAGAACAGTTCCGCTCATATCCTGGGTATCCGTAACAACACCCAGACGCATCACTGCCTCATAAGTTTTCTCTTTATCTGTGATCATATCCACCAGACGGGTTGCTTTTCCCAGAGCCACCGGGAGCACTCCTTCTGCATCCGGATCAAGAGTTCCGGTATGTCCGATTTTCTTCATATGAAGGATTCCCCGAAGCTTTGCCACCACATCATGGGAAGTGAATCCTTTTTCCTTACGGATTACAATTACTCCATCCATCAGACTTCCTGCTCCTGAAACTGTTTGCAGATCTGTTCTGTCACATTGTTGATCACATCATACACAGAACCCTGAAGATCACATCCGGCTGCTCTCATATGACCGCCGCCGCCAAAATATACTGCAATCTTGCTTACATCCACATTTCCGTTGGAACGCAGGGAAACTTTGAAAGACTGAGTTTCCACTTCATAGATAAACATGGCAACTTCCACTCCCGCTGTAAGGCGAAGCTGACTGACGATACCGTCCAGATCCTTGCCATCCACACCATAGAACTCCATGTCTCTTTTTTTAAGATATCCGATAATACATTTTCCATCCAGAAGCAGGATACTCTCTGCAAGAACACGCCCCATTACCTGATTCTGCACATAAGTTTTCTGATAGAAAGATTCGTCAATGATCTTACTGAAATTGAATCCTGTCTTCATCAGTTCCCCGGCAATACGCATGGTCTCCGGTGAAGTTGAAGAGTACTGAAATACCCCTGTGTCATGAACCATTCCCGTATAGATTGGCACTGCAATGGTACGGACCACTTTCTCAGGATCAAAAAGCCCATAGAGAACCTCACAGGCAGAGCTTACCTCTCCCCTGATATGATTCACCTGTGCAAATCCGGAGTTACTGATATGATGATCAATACATGCTGTTCTTTTTGCAGTGTCAAAGTATGGACCTGCAATGGCAAGTCTGTCTCTTGCACTTACATCACAGGTAACAAAAAGGTCATACTCTTTGTCACCATCCAGCTCTGTTTTAATCTCATCCATACAGTCAATATGTCCGAAAACAGGTTTGGGATTATCCAGGTACACATCTGCCTGAATTTCCGGATAATAGGTTTTTACATATAAATATAACGCCATACAGGAACCAACGCAGTCACCATCCGGACGGATATGTCCGCCGATTCCCATTGTTTTCACACCTTCCAGTATTTCCGCAATATTTTCCATGTTCTCATCCTCTTTTAATTCTCATCCTGCTCCTCATCCTGTCTGTGGGAGTTGCTGTCTTTCTTGGTAACATCATCAATAAGCTTTGACATATTTACACCATACTCAATAGATTCGTCCAGAATAAAACGGATCTCCGGTGTATTTCTCAGGTTTAAATTACGCGCCAGCTGGCGTCTGATGTAGCCTTCTGCACTGTTCAGACCTTTGATCGTCGCTTCCTTTGCTTCTTTTTCACCCAGCACACTGATATATGCTCTGCAGGTTTTCAGGTCAGGAGCCACTTCTACAGCCATGACAGAAGTCATCGGATGAATACGCGGGTCCTTGATCTCGTTGCGGATAATGGTGCTGAGTTCCTTCTGGACTTCCCCATTGATCCGGGTATTCTTAATACTGTTTTTTCTCATTTTAAGTTTTACTCCTATATATCCGGCAATTCTGTCAAATACTGTGAGCAATCCGGATCATCGACTATCCTGATCACATTATTTTCTGAATTACCACAATCAAGTCAAGGTGCGCACCACACTGTACCTGACACTATGAATCGCGCACCCTACCTTTATAAACCATTACTATCTCGGTACTTCTACCATGATATAAGCTTCTACTTTATCTTCCTCTTTCACATCGTTAAATCCGTCAAATACAAGGCCACATTCGTATCCTGCCTTAACTTCCTTAACATCGTCTTTGAATCTCTTCAGGGATGCAAGCTCACCTTCAAATATCTGCTCGCCTTCTCTGGAAATACGAACCTTGCAGTTTCTCTGGAAGATACCATCCAGAATATAGCTTCCTGCAATCGTACCAATACCGGATGCCTTGAACAGCTGACGCACTTCCGCATGACCGATAACTTTCTCCTCAAATATAGGATCAAGCATACCCTTCATGGCAGCTTCTACATCTTCGATTGCCTGATAAATAACTCTGTAAAGTCTTATATCAACTTCATTCTGTTCAGCCGACGCAAGCGCACCTGCGTCAGGTCTTACGTTAAAGCCGACAATGATAGCATTTGACGCATTTGCAAGCATTACGTCAGATTCGTTAATCGCACCTACACCGCCGTGAATTGCTCTTACTCTTACTTCATCGTTAGACATTTTTCAGTGACTGTTTAACAGCCTCAACGCTACCTTGTACGTCAGCCTTGATGATAACATCAAGTCTCTTTCA
>ENA-OQJK01000162-OQJK01000162.1-human-gut-metagenome-genome-assembly--contig:-NODE-162-length-14745-cov-2.805240_pt1 | contig 14745 bp, 14 predicted proteins | sample MGYA00242605_ERZ504771 | MGnify/ENA primary metagenome ERZ504771 (study PRJEB26092, sample SAMD00036353) | human gut metagenome | host: Homo sapiens | study: EMG produced TPA metagenomics assembly of... | reverse complement strand
CCACTTTACCGACAACCGCTTCTGGTCCTCCCACGAAAACAGAGAAGAAATCCTCTCCCTCATAAAAGAAGAAATATCCCTCACCTGCCGCACCAAACCCGCCGAAGGAAGCCAGTCCGTCACCGAACAGGCAAAAGACTTCCTCAAGGAACACTACCGCGAACCCATTTCCATGGAAATGCTCGCCGAATACTTCCACCTCAACCCCAGATACTTCTCCACTGTTTTCAAGAAAAAAGAAGGCCTCTCCCCCATAGACTACCTCACCCAGGTCCGCATGGAAGCCGCCAAAAGCACCCTGAGAAACACCGACATCCCCGCCTCCGAGATCGCCGCCCTCGTAGGCTACGAAGACCCCCGCTACTTCTACAAAGTCTTCAAAAAATACACCGGCCTCACCCCCACCGAATACCGGTCGTAAATATTGCTTCAATCATTGCTTCTGCTCCGGCTCCCTCCCTCCGGTTCCTTTGGGGCGTGCTGTTTTGGTTTCGGGGGGCGTTGCCCTTCCCGCCGGGGGCGTATGCAGGGATCCTTACAGGGGACGTTCTCACTCGGATAAACACGCAGCGGTACTGTTATGTAGTGACTTTTGTCAATAGGGTAAATGGTATCAAATCACTTTTTTTGTCCCTGATGTCTGAGGACATCCGGAAAGAACCCTGGATGTTAGTGTTCCCGGCATTAACCACTCTGTTATACGAGGATTGGTTACCTACAGGCTAATGGTTCGCCGTGAGCTCTACCATCTAAAGGCGTGAATCACTTGATTGTGTCAACATAGTACCGGCGTAGATTGCTCGAACCTGACTTGTTTCCAGGATCCTTGCCGGATGTCCTCAGTTTTGTCCGGGCAGATGGATGCTGACGGAGTCTGCCTTACATCTGCCTGGTTACCCTTCTGGATATTGGGCGGACCCTGTCAAGGCCCTGCCGCTTCTGCGGTGCGAAGCAGCCTTGACTGGGGCTGACCAATATCCTACCCCTGCCGCTCATGCGATCCTGTCCGTCATCATTCCCCATATAAAACAGGACAGTTCCCGGGCGATTGCTGTTTTTATCACGTTGTGCTGTTTCCCTTTGTACAGGAGCTGGCGGAATCTCCTGCGTAACCGTTCACTTCCTTTATCCGCATAAGCGATGACCTGCTCCTTGTTTCCTGCCTGCCGGGCTTTCAAATCTCCGGCCCAGCCTGCCGCGTCCGGCGCTCTGGTGGGCGGTGAGCACCAGCGTGCCATGGGGTGCACCATCCAGCGCCAGCAGCTTTGCCGTGCGGTTGGAGCTTTCCAGCTTGTCGTAGAGGTAGATGGGGGCTCGTACTCCCCCACGCCTCGGCGCAGAAGGGGTCGCCGCCCGCCAGCCGATAGCCCCGCCGGGGGGGCGGCTTCCAGAGCGTAGCCCTGAGCCGCCAGTGCGGCGGCGGCCTTATGGACGGCAGCGCGGCTCACACCCAGCTGCCGGGCCAGCTGCTGGCCGGAGATGCATTCGCCCTGGGCGGCGGAGAGCGCTGCCAGAAGTGCCTGTTTTGTGGCAGAGGCCATCGTGTTATCTCCTTTGTGAGGTTTGATAAGGCCATTCTACCACATTTTCAAAGTTTTTCCCATGATTTTGCAGTTTTTGGCCCCGCTGGTTCGTATAGATAGATAGCGCGCTTGAAATGCCGGACAGAAAGGAGGCGGAGAGCAGCCATTGAATGCACTGGAATTTGACAGGCTGGTACAGAAATACCAGTCCCTCGTCTACACCATCTGCCGTCAGCTGGTGGCAGATGAGGGCTATGCGCAGGATCTGACGCAGGAAACGTTTCTCTCTGCATGGCGGAGCATGGACCGCTGTCCTGCCGGATACGAAAAGCAATGGCTGGCCCGCATCGCCTCCAACAAAGCCAAGGATTACTTACGCAGCGCCTGGGCGCGCCGGGTGAACACCCCCGGCGATGATGTACTTGCACTTGAGGGCGCACCGCCCGGCAGCGAGCCGGAAGCACAGGTGCTGGAAGCTCTGGGCGAAGAGGAGCTGACGCAGCGCATCCTCGCTCTGCGGGAGCCCTACAAGACGCCCTGCCGCCTCATGCTGCTGGAACAGCACACCGCCGCCGAAGCCGCCCGGCTCTGCGGCAGGCCCCAGAAAACAGTGGAGGCGCAGGTCTTCCGGGCAAAAAAGATGCTGGCCGCGCAGCTGAGCGCCGCCGGAAAGGAGGGCTTTTAAGATGGAATTGTTCCGTGAAGACGGCTGTCTGAGCGACGAAGGGCTGCACGCCCTCACCGCCGGGCAGCTGGACGAGCTGGGACGGCTGGAAGCCGCCGAACATCTCGCCTACTGCGACAAATGCACCGACCGTTACACCGCACTTCTGACCGCCGACGCCCTCGCCGACCCGCCCCGGGATGTCCGCCGTACCGTGATGAGCACCATCTGGGTGCGGCTGATGCAGAGCACCTGTGGCCGGGCTGCGGTGGCGGGCGTCGCCGCCGTGCTGGCGCTGACCATGTGGCGTACCGGAGCGCTGACCTTCGTCACCGACCACGGCAGCGACCTGCAGGCTCTCCTGCCCACAGTCCAGGTCACCCTGCCGGAAAAACAGCCCCCGAAGCTTCTGCCCGAAAAGCTGGGCAGGCCCGTGACTTCCCGCCCCGGCGAGAACATCTATACCCGCGTTTCCTCTGTGCTGGAAAGCCTGCTGAACGCGGCAGAAAACATAAAATCATAAGACAAGGAGATCGTTATGCTGAAAAACGGATTTTTGACCTTCTGCTGCGCGTTTATCCCCGGCGCAGGCCAGATGTATCAGGGTTACATGAAGCGGGGCCTCTCCCTCATCCTCACGGCCTGCCTCATCGGGATGGTGGGCTCACTGCTCAACCCGGTGCTGCTCCTGCTGGTGGTGATGTGGATGTACAGCTTCTTTGACACCTTCAACCTCCGGGCGCAGATCATCGCGGACACCGCGCCGGAGGACGACTACCTCGTCCACTTCGACCCCCGCGACAAGCGGCTGGCCCGGGCTCTGCTGGACAGCCACAAGCTGGTGGGCTGGCTGCTCATCGCCTTCGGTGCGCTCATCGCCTACCAGAACCTCATCATGAACATTCTCGGCGACCTCGTCTACCGCTGGGGCCACTCCTCCCCCGTTTTCCGCGCCCTCTATCTCGTCATGGCCAGCCTGCCGGATGTGGTGGTCTGTGTGGTCCTCATCATCTGCGGCGTCTGGCTGGTGAAAGGCCCCCATCCGGCAAAAAAGCCGGATGCTCCCAAGGATGTCCCCGAGGATGCCGATTTCTGCGAGTATCACGCCGACGAGCCGGACAACGCCGCTCTGCTCTCCTCTCCTGTGGTGAATGAAAACGAGGTGACGGATGATGGAACAGAACACGACGAATAAACCCCTGCGCCGGGTGGGCACCCTGACGCTGGGCGTCTGCCTCATCGCGGCAGGTGTGCTCTTCCTGCTGGCCCGCTTCCTGCCCGGCCTGCCGTGGCTGGTCATCTGGCAGGTGCTACCGGCGGCGGGGCTCATCCTGCTGGGGTGCGAGGTACTCTACTACTCGGCCCGGCCCGGCGCATGCCGGTGCGACTTCGGCTCGGTGGTGCTCTGCCTGCTGATGATGAGCGGGTGCTTCGGCGTCTCGACCCTCATGCTGCTGGCCCAGATGCTGGGCCGCGGCTTCACCATCCACCTGTGAACACAAGAAAGCCTGTGCAGCCTCCCGCCCCGGGAGGGTCTGCACAGGCTTTTTCGTTTGAAGAGAGGGGCTTACTGCACGCCGGTCAGCTCAGCCAGCTTGTGGTAGATCTCGGTGTTGTCGAAGACGCCGCGGAACTTCTCCGCGCCGACGCCCAGCGCATAGATGTTGACCATCGCGCCGGTGTGGGCATAGGTGGTGTGGTCCATGCCGGACTTGTGGTTGATGGTGTGGCAGATGGCCATGCTGAAGGGGATGTAGGTGCCGTAGAGCTCATAGTCCTGCTGGCTCATCTCCTTCTGGGAGGCAGCGCCGACTTCCAGCGTCCGCTCGTAGGCCTTGCGCAGATTCTCCACCTCGTAGTCGGTCAGCAGCAGCTTGCCTGCGCTGGCGGCATCGGGGTCGGTGGGCAGGGTCAGGCCGAAGTTTGCCTTCACGTCGGCCATGGCGGCCTCGAAGGGAGTCTTGTTGGCGATGTAGCCCTTCACATAGGTGGAGTCGAACTTGGCGTAGGACATCTTCTGGTGGGTGAGGTTGGTCAGGAAGGTGTCGTAGTTGGTGGTCTTGTAGCCGATGGCCATGCCGCCCGTCTCGTGGTCTGCGGTGACGAGGATGAGGGTGTCGTTGGGGTGGGCGTTGTAGAAGTCCACAGCGGCCTGCACGGCGTTGCTCATCTCCAGCACATCGTGGATGGAAGCGGCGGCATCGTTGGCGTGGCAGGCCCAGTCGATCTTGCCGGACTCGGTCATCAGGAAGAAGCCCTTCTTGTTGTCCAGCAGCTCGATGCCCTTCCTGACGTAGTCGGTCAGCTGCCACTCGCCTGCGGCGGCGTCCATGGCGTAGTTCATGGCCTTGCCGTCGGCCAGTGCCTCGGCGATGATGAGGGTCTTGCCTGCACCGGCCTTGAGGGCGGCGGCGTCTGCCTGACGGGTGACGACGTTGTAGCCGTTCTGGGCGGCGATCTCGTGGTTGTTGGGGCCGGTGCCGTCGCCGTTCACCTTCTGGAACTCGCCGCCGGCGAAATACTCGAAGCCGGAGGCGGCCAGCTCCTTGCCGATGGCGTAGTAGTTCTTGCGGGTCTTCTGATGTGCATAGAAGGCGGCGGGGGTGGCGTGGTCGATGTTGACGGAGGAGACGACGCCCACCTTGTAGTTCTTCTGGGCGTGGAGCTTCTCGGCGATGGTCTCATAGGGCACATCGCGGGTCCAGGGGCACATATTGATGACGCCGCTCTCGGTCTTGTGGCCGGTGGCGATGGAAGTGGCAGTGGAAGCGGAGTCGGGGCAGAAAGAAGTGCTGTCGTAGGTGGTCACGCTGCCCACCTCGGGGAACTGGGTGAAGCTCAGCTCGCCCTCGACGACAGCGCCGTTGTTCTCCACCGTACCCTTATAGAATCGGGCGGACTGGATCTGGGCCGTACCCATGCCGTCGCCGATGAAGAGGAAAACATACTTGGGTCTGCCGCCGAACACGCCCAGCAGTCCGTTCTCTTCCTCTGCCGCTTTGGCGGCATTGGGGGCAGCGGCGTTGGCAGCGGCAGGCGCCGCTGCCAGCATACCGGCGGCGGATGCAAAGGCACCGGCCTTCAAAAAGCTGCGGCGGGACATTTTATTCTCTTTCATGCGAAAGTCCTCTCTTTCCATGAGCCTCATGGCTCCTTCTCTCTTTTTCGATTTACCGGGAACGGCCTTATTCTACCGCCGCAGCCGCCCGGCCCGAAACCATGCGGACGCAAAATCGGCGTAAAACCCCGGCGGCGGCTTTGGGCCGTCTGTAAAAAAAGAAGACTTCTGCTGCGCAAAAAGCGCCCCTCCGGTAAAACGGAGGGACGCTTTTGTATGTTACAGGTCAATTATGCGTTGAACTTTTCCTCGTTCGGCAGGTCCTCGCTCTTGGCCACGCAGATTATGTATTGTCTGCGCCCAGCTCTGCGGCTTCCAGCACCTTGATGCCTTCGGCCTCGAACGCGGCGCGCAGAGTCTCGGCAAAGCCGGGGCGCGGCACCTTGTTCTTGACGCAGAGGGTGATGATGCCATGCAGGCTGGTGCATTCCAGACCGATGGAAGCGCCGTCCGCCGGCACCCAGGTCTGGAAATCCTCGATGTACCGGGTCAGCTCCGGGCTGGACGGAGCGAAGGGGTCGCCCAGATAGCTCACCCAGAAGTCCGCCGGGAAGCCGCTGATGTACTCGCCCATCTGGAAGATGCGCTTTTTGATGCTGAGGCTGGCTTTCTGCTGGTAGACCCGGTAGACCCAGCCCATCTGCTCCGCGATACGGAACAGTTTTCGCTCAGCGGAAAGGTTCTCTTTCAGGTCGGCGTCCACGCCCACGGCCACTTCGGCCAGCGGGGCATCTGCCGTCAGCGGCAGCTTGCGCTGGAAGGATGCCACGCAGTTGTAGAGGGCGTTCGGCGCACCCAGCGCGTCGCGGGCGTCTGTCGAGTAGCTGTAGAGCACCTCGTCCTTGTCCAGATACGCCCGCACCGCCTTACAGAGCAAGGCCGTGAGGGTGCTGAAGGGCTTGACGCCGCAGCGGAGGGCGGCGTCCACAAGCCCCGCCTTTTCCAGCCGGACGCGGCAGCAGGTGGGCGTCTCTTCAAAGGTCTGCACCACGGGGCGCTGCATATCGTTGGCCACCTGACTCTCGGGGTACTTTGCAAGGATGTCCTCGATGTCGTAGGCAGGGTCCGTCTCAAGGGTCCGGCCCTCGAACGCCGTGCCGTACCGCAGGTTGCAGTAGAACTGCAGCACCATGGTCATGAAGGGTGACATGCCCCGGCCATCGGCCAGGAAGTGGAACCAGTCGAAGCAGACGACCTTCCCCTCATAGCTCAGGGCAACCGTAAAGCCGTTCTCGTCCGGAAATTCGGGCTTTGCGCTGCCCTGCCGCACCGGGCAGGGGGCGTCCGACGGCTCGAGGTGGAGCAGCTTTTTCTCCCACACCGGCTTCTGGAAATAGTAGGGTGCCTTTGCCCGGGCCGCATCCAGAGCCTGCTGCAAAAGCGCACCGTCCACGGCATCCTTCAGCGTGACCTGATAGCGGCAGTTGACCATGTTTTCGCGGTAATAGTAGACGATGCCCTGAAAAACAGAGCGCTGTTCGGCATCCATTCCTTATTCCCCCGCGTGTGCGGCCAGATAGTCGGCCAAATCGCTGATGGTGACGAAGTTGCGCAGCTCCTTTTCGGGGATGCGCAGGCCGAACGTCTCCTCCAGGTCGGCGACGACGGTCAGGATCTCCATGGACGACAGGTCCAGATCGTCCATCAGGACGCTGTTCTCGTTGACATCCTCGGGGGAAATCTCTGCAACATCTTCCAGAATTGCAAGGATCTGGGACACGATCTCGGTTCTTTCCATAGTTTGAATCTTCCTTTCGTAATTCCATTAAAGGCGGCCGCGGCTCTTTTCCAGTATTCCGCAGCCTGCCCGGTTTATTCTTACTTGCGCAGCAGCTTGCCGGTGCCGGTGCGGGGCAGAGGCATGGTGCCTTATTACAGCGAAACGCCGGCAGCTGACATTTTCTGCCTCAGAGTAATAATACCTGTTTCGGCTGAGAAATGCAACCACGCGGCGTATCCTTTTCACTGTTTCTTCTTACTTGTTACTTCCGCAGCAGCTTCCCCAGAGCGTTGCGGGGCAGGGGCTCAGCGGTGAACTCCACGGCACTGATGCGCTTATACAGCGGCAGGCTGCGGTTCACCTCGGTGACGAAGGCTCTGACCTCTTCCTGCTTATCCTCAGGGCAGTAGATGACGGCACAGATTTTCTGGCCCTTCTCCTTCACGATGCACTCGGTGATGGCCGGGCAGAGGGCCAGCTTCTTTTCCAGCTCTTCGGGGCTGACGTTCTCGCCGCTGGCGAGGATGATGAGATTCTTCTTGCGGCCGGTGATGTAATAGAAGCCTTCCTCATCCATCCGGGCCAGGTCGCCGGTGTGGAACCAGCCGTCGGCGTCGATGACCTCTGCCGTGGCCTCGGGGTCCTTGTAGTAGCCCAGCATCACGCAGTCGCCCTTGATGCAGATCTCGCCGGTCTCGTCCAGCTTATACTGAACGTGGTCGTCGGGCTTGCCCACGGCACTCATGTGCTTTTCGACCTGCGTAAAGTTCAGGATGCCGTCGCCGAAGGTCTCGGTCATACCGTAGCACTGGTTGACGACGAAGCCGTTCTGGGCCAGCTCCAGCAGCATCTTGGGGTCGAGGGCAGCGGAAGAGCAGCACAGGTCCCACAGGCCGTTCAGGCGGCTGACGCGGCCGCGCTTCATGTCCTTGTAGATGGTCTCCACCAGCACGGGGGCCGAGGCCATGACATCGCTGTGCATCAGGCCCAGGTCGCGGTAGAAGTCGCGGATGTCGCCGCAGAGGTTCAGAGTCCAGCCGGCAGGCGGGTAGGACATGACGCAGACGAAGCAGGCCATGTGGAAGAGGGGCAGCAAGGTCATATGGCTCAGCGGCAGCTTCTGGCCTGCCGGGAGGCGGTCGGTGATCCAGTTCTCTGCCACCTCCGAATAGGTGTGCAGGCTGGCGCACATATTCCGCTCCGAGAGCATGACGCCCTTGCTGCGGCCGGTGGTGCCGGAGGTGAACATCAGCATCATCAGATCATCGTGGCCCACGCAGTTGGTCAGCTCGCCGGGGGCAGTATCCTTATAGCAGTCCATGGGGCGGAGCTTCGGGCCGTAGGCGGCTTCCAGCTCGGCGCGGCAGCCGTAGTCGATGCCGTCGTTCAGGATGAGGGCAGGCTCCACGAGGCCCAGCTCATATTCCAGCTCGTCCCAGTTCTTTTTCTGGTTCAGGGTCACGAGGACGCCGCCGGCGAGGATGATGCCGTAGGACGCCACGCAGAATTCATAGCAGTTCCGGCTCAGCAGAACGATGCGCCGGCCCTTGATGTCCGGCACTTCGGCCTTGAGATAGGCCACCATCCGGCGGATGTCCTGCGCATACTCACGATACTTCTTCTCCACAACAGTCTTGCCGTCCTCGGCCACATAGCGGATGGCCACATGATCGGGGAACTCCTGCTCCATGCAGCGGGTCACCATGTCATATACGCCTGCGGGTACTTTGATGTATTCAGCCATCGGTCTTTCTCCTTTTTTGTCAAATTTTCAACTCAGCACTTTTTTCATTCACCTTCCAGAGTCATTCCGAATCTCTGGCATTCCGAGGAAAACTCTGGCACGGCTCCTCATGGCAACAGTATACCGCAAGCAGAGCGCAAACGCAAGATTTAATTGCACAAATATGCAACTTGAGCTTGCATTTGATTTGTGCAGGCAGATGTAATTCTTTCCTTTTGTTGCGATGCGCGAAAAGCTGTGATACACTTTTTTTCGTCAGGACGAAACTTCGCCCGGAGGTCGAGTCCTTATCAAATTGACAGCAAGCCCAAAAAGCATTATACTGGTTATATCATTTAGCAAAAAAGCTCCCCGCCGAGCTTCATATTTTTATTTATCGCGCCTAAAATACGGCCTTCCGGGGCCTCCGGGACGAATGGCGCACAAGGAGGACCCTTTTCATGGAAGGCACCAAGCCCCGCACTGTAAGCAGCCTTGGCATGTTCGACCTGCTGAAAGGCATCGGAATGCTGGCCATCGTCTTTGCCCACACGGCAGAGCTTTACCCCCTCGGCACCAACGACGTCATCCCTTTCGCGTTCGCGCTGTTCGCTTACCGCGAAGCGCTGATGGCCGCCTTTTTTATGCCAGCGGCTACGGCTTCCGCAAGCGCTCCATCCACAAATGCATCGAGCAGCAGCTCAAGACCCTGCTCAAGCCTTACCTTTATACTGCACTGGCCACCACGGTGCTCCACACTTTCATTCACCACGCAGCTTTCGGCTCGTGGGATGCCGCCCTCTCAGAATCGGCCAAGGTCTTAGGCGGCTTCCTGTTAGGCCTGCCCCACACGGCCACTTACTTCGGGCAGCAGTTTTTCTCCTGCGGCCCCATGTGGTACTTAGTGGCCCTGATGCTGGCGTGGGTGCTGCTGGACGTGCTGCTCGAGATCTTCCCCGAGCGGTACATAACCCCCGCAGTCGTCGGCGTCACCCTGCTTGGCTGGGGCGTCACGCTGGTGTGGGAGGCTCCTTTCTGCATCGCGCAGGGCATGGTGTCGCTGCCCTACCTTTACATCGGCTATCTGGCCAAGAAGCGCCGCCTTTTCGAAACTCCCCTTTCCGGCAGAGCCAAAGCCAGACTTATCGCGTCCGCGCTGGGCGTCGTCGCGGGCGTTTTGCTGACCCAGAGCACCGACTGCGTTTCGCTGGGCGAGTGGACGATGGGGCCGCTGAGCATCCTGCTGGATGGCGCAGTGGGCTACGGCATCATCCGGCTCTTTTTGGAATGGCAGCGCCGAGTGGACGGCCCCATCTCCCATGCCATCGAGTGGGTGGGCCGGCGCTCGCTCTTCATCTTTTGCATCCACACTGTGGAGCTGACGGCCATCCCGTGGTATCTGATGGCTGCAAAGTATGCTGACCATCCGGTGCAGGGGATGCTGCTGCAGTTCGTGTTCTCGCTTGTCTCCATCTTCGCCGTCACCGAACTTCTGATGCGCCGCAAAGAGCTTGGCCGGAAGCTTCGGGGCGGCAAGCCTTCGGACAAGCCCCGGCAGCGGAGCAAGACCCGCCGCTATGCGGCAAAACACTGAAATTCCTGCGCTTTGGTATCCGGCCATTTTGAGGGCAGACTATAGTTACTTTTGATGCATGGGCTTGCAGCGCGGGTTGTACGCCTTGCGATAAATCGGAGGAGGACCCGGTAATGATGAACGAAACTCCTGAGGCGGCTCTGCGCAGCCGCATTGCAGACCTTGAACAACAGCTCAAACTTGCAGACGAAGGCACTTCGCGGCTGGCCCAGCGCTGCCTCGAGCTGGAAAAACAGCTGCAGACCTTCTATGCTGCCCACCCCCAGAAAGAGAGGCAGACCGACTCGCCTCCTCTGGTGCAGCCGCTGCTTTACTATGATGCCGGGTTCGGCTTTTCCCAGAAAGACACCGTCAAAGCCCCGGACTACGAATACGACGAGCTGAACGGCATGGTGACAGCGACCTTCGAGCTGCCGGAGACCGCGTTCAATCTCCGTCTCGACCCCGGCGAACTGCCCTGCTGCATCACTGATTTCGTCTTCTCGGATGACCGCATCCTCTGCCGCCCGGTGAACGGTGTGCCGCTCCACGGCGACGGCATCCTGTTCCTCAACGACGACCCGAATTTCATGCTGGAGGGTCTGAACCGTTTCCCCGCCGGGATGGAACTGGGCGTGAGCTACTGCTACTTCCCGCTGGAGCCGCTGGCGGACGACCCATTGTTCGCCGCCGTTCTCGAGGGCGTACAGTATTTCCAGAAGACCCGCGTCTGCGAGCAGATGCACCTCGACCAGCTGGAAAAGACTGCGGCTGACCAGAAGCAGACCATCGAGGCCCTGCAGAAGAATCTCTCCGAGCTGCATCAGGCCAACGCCGAGCTGAGCGCCCGGAGCAAAGCCTACGAGAGCTCGCTGGAAAACATCCTCTCTTCCAGCAGCTGGAAACTCACGCAGCCCCTGCGCCGCCTGCTGGGGCTGTTCCATCGCAGCCGTTGAGCCTGCCTGCGGAGAGGAGGATACGATGTACAGCAGTTATACCACTCTGCAGCGGGCTCAGCTCGCCAAACAGGAATATCTCGACACCCAGGAAGTTTTTCTCGGCGTCTATGCGCCGGGGCGGAACGCCGCCCTGAAAGCTTCCCTGCAGGACCAGCTCCACCGCAAATTTTTATGGACGGACAGCCTCCGCCCCGAAGCCCTCGGCAGCGCCGTCGGTGTGCTTCTGGTCAGGGAAGACCTTTTCCTGATGCCCACGGCCCTTTCCTGCTTTGCGGACGCACTGCGCAGCGGCGCAGACTACGTCACCAGCGACGCCGTCTTCGGCTACTCAGGCGTCACCACCCTTTACCACAGTCAGGGCTTTGCAGCCTGCCCGGGCTGCGCCCTCGTCTCCCGGGAGCTGCTGCGCCGCTGTCAGGCGGAAGCCCGCGACCCGGAAAATCCCGTCGAACTGCTGACGCTGGCGGCGAAGCTCCGCCGCAGCCACGTCTGCCTCCCGCTGGCGCTGGCCCACTATGAGCGGGACATCTGCGCCGAAGACATCTGGTCTGTAAAGGGGAAGCGCGTCTTTATCATGAGCCACCTGCTGGACATGACCGGTGCGCCCATCGTGCTGGTGAGCGCCGTGCCGGTGCTGCGCAGCATGGGCTACGAAGTGGTCGTCCTCGGCCCTGAGGACGGCGGCTCCATGCCGCTCTTCCTCGAGGCGGGAGCTACCGTCATCACCCGCAAGGGCTGTGTCCAGTCGCCCCTGCTCTGGGGGCTGGCCCTCTGCGCCGACCTTGTTCTGGCCAACACCGTCGTGGAGGCCCGGGCCGTCCGCGCCCTGAGCGGTGCGCGGGTGCCGGTGCTCTGGTGGCTCCACGATGCCTTTGCAGGCTACCCCCACATCGCCCACCAGATCCCCAGAGAGCTGGGCGAAAACATCCGGCTCTACTCCGTCGGCAGCCACGCCGCCAACGCCATGCACTCGGTGCGGCCGGAGTTCAACATCCGGCCCCTCATCTACGGCCTGCCGGACTACGCCGCCGAGAAGTTCTCCCACTACGATCTGAGCTATGCGGGCGGGCGGCCTCTGTTCGCCACCGTGGGTTCCTTCGAGAACCGGAAAGGCCAGGACATCTTCTGCAAGGCCATCCGGCTGCTGCCGCCTGAGACCATGAAGAAGGCATCCTTCCTCTTCGTGGGCAAGGCCGCAGAGGCTGAGATGATGGACGCCGTGCGGAGCCTGACCGCTGACTGCCCCGACAACGTCTTTTATGTCAAGCGGCTCACCCGCGACGAGATCAAGAGCCTGATGGCCCAGTGTACCTGCCTCGTCTGCGCCTCCCGCGACGACCCCATGCCTACTTTCGTCACCGAGGGCCTCATCTTCGGCAAGCCCGCCATCGTGTCGGAGCACACCGGCACCGCCGGGCTCATCACCGAGGGCGTGGACGGTTTCGTCTACGAGGACGACGACCCCGAAAAGCTGGCCGAGCGGCTGGCCTGGGCCATCGAGCACCCGGAAAAGCTTGCCGCCATGCGTCCCGCCTGCCGTGAGCTTTACGAGAGCCATTACTCCAAGCAGGCGTTTTCCGACAGTTTACAACAGGCTGTAAAGGAGCTCACCGGCGAATAAGCTCCCCGTTCTTTATCACTCTGCCGAAACTGAGGCAAAAAATTTGGCGGTTGTTCACAAACACACCTCCGGACTGTGATATACTCTCCTAAGAGTCTATCCCAGTCCGTTTTTTGTTAAAATTCGAAAGGAGTCCCCGCATGAGTTCGTCCGCCTCCCCCGCCCCTTCGCGCCGAAAGACCCTGCTCTCGCTGGGCGTTCTGGCCCTGCTGACCGGCATCGTGGTGTTCATCTTCCGGGAGCACTGGGCCGAGATCTCCGAGGCGCTGAGCCGGCTCACCCTCGGGCAGGGGCTTCTGGCACTGGCCGTGGGCCTGAGCTACCCGCTTCTCGAGGGCGTATCCAGCTGGCTCATCGTCCGCAGCCGCCTGTCCCATTTCCCGCTGCGGCAGGGCATCGACAACGCATGGATGGGGACCTTCGGCAATGTGGTGGGCCTCGGCGCAGGGTCGATGCCGTTTCAGACGTGGTATCTCCACCGGCGCGGGCTGGACGTCGGCCCCGGCGTGGGGCTGATGACCCTGCAATACGTCTTCCACAAGACAGCCGTCCTGCTTTACGCCACCGTGCTGCTTCTGGCGGGCCGCCCTTGGATGGCGGCCCACTCCGACGGCGTGCTGCGGTATCTGCCCGGGGCCTACGCTGTCGTGGCGGGCGTCATCGTGGGGCTCATCGCCCTCTGCGCCCTGTCGGTGGTGCAGCGTCTGGCCCGCTGGCTGCTGCATTTTCTGCCCGACACGGGCCGCTGGGCCGAGCGCCGGGAAAGCTGGCTCAAGCAGCTGGACGCCCTGAGCGCCGAGAGCCGCCATCTGCTGGCGGACAAGCCCCGCTGTGCCGCCATTCTGGGCGTGCATCTCGTAAAGCTGTTCCTGCTCTTCTGCCTGCCTTGGATGGGGCTGCGGTTCATGGGGCTGGATACCGGACTGGCCTTCTGGCAGGTGCAGCTCCTGACGTCGCTGACCTTCTTTGTCTCCAACGCCCTGCCCAACGTGGCGGGCATGGGCTCGGTGGAGACGGCCTTCCTGCTGGTGTACAGCAGCTTCCTCCCCGATGCTTCGTCCATGAGTCTGCTGATGTTCTACCGGCTGGCCAGCTATTACGCCGTCTTTGCGGCAAGCGCCGTCGGCTTTGCGCTGGCGCAGCGGCGGCTGAACCACGGATAAGTTTGTGAATGTTTTATTTCATTTTGGCAACAGTTCTTACTTCATTGTGCATTCTGCGCGGAATCTCTTGATTTTTTAGGCAAAGCAATGTATAATAATTTCTGATAGCCGCCCATCACTGACAGTCTGATTCAAAAATCAAGGAGTACATTTTCATGAAACTGAACAAGATCTGTGCCGCCTCTGCCGTTCTGGCACTGGCTGTTGCTCTGACCGCCTGCGGTGGCTCCGCTTCCACTGCCGCTTCCAGCACTGCCTCTTCTGAGGCCGCTTCCTCCGTTGCTGCATCTTCTGAGGCAGCATCTTCTGAGGCTGCTGCTGAGAGCGCAGAGTACACCGTTTACAACACCACCGGTTCTACCGTCTCCGAGCTGTACCTGTACGAGGCAGGCTCTGAGGACAAGGGCGAGAACCTGGCTGGCGAGGCTGGTCTGGCCGACGGCGAGAATGTCGTCATCACCCGCGATGTCGAGGCCGACAAGCAGGACGACATGACCTATGTTCTCGAGTTCACCACCGAGGACGGCAGCACCCAGAGCTTCGAGACCCTGCACTACGAGATCACTCCCATCTCTCTGAAGAGCGTGGACGCAGCTGCCGGCGCTACCCCCATCGCATTCGCTGCTCCTGAGCAGTAAAAGTCGGCTCATAACGAAGAAAACGGCAGGTTCATTGAACCTG
>ENA-OQJK01000159-OQJK01000159.1-human-gut-metagenome-genome-assembly--contig:-NODE-159-length-15076-cov-3.164426_pt1 | contig 15076 bp, 14 predicted proteins | sample MGYA00242605_ERZ504771 | MGnify/ENA primary metagenome ERZ504771 (study PRJEB26092, sample SAMD00036353) | human gut metagenome | host: Homo sapiens | study: EMG produced TPA metagenomics assembly of... | reverse complement strand
CTGTTTGTAAACACAAATACTTTTGACTGTAAGGTAACACTTGCAAAGAATGGAAAAGTGATTCGTACAGAAGCATTGGAAACAGCAGTTGAGCCATTGAGTGAGGAAGAATATAAACTGCCTTTTGAAAAGGCTGAGGCAGCCGGAGAATATACAATTACTGTTTCCTTCCATCTGAAAGAGGAAGAGATATGGGCACCTGCAGGCCATGAGATTGCGTTTGGACAGTATGTATATCAGGTGAAAGAGGATGTTCCGGATGGAAAATCAGATTCAGCAGAAACAGCGATTACAGCGGAAAAAGATGTATGTGTATCAGATGCGTTTGTAAAGAAGCCACAGATCATCCGAAGCACACACAACATTGGTGTCCGCGGCGAGCACTTTGAAGTAATGTTCTCCGTCCTCAATGGTGGTCTGGTTTCTTACAAATATGCGGGCAAAGAGATGATCGAGGCAATCCCGAAACCAAACTTCTGGCGTGCACCAACAGATAATGACTGTGGAAATCTTATGCAGATGCGCTACGCACAGTGGAAAATTGCCAGCATGTATTTAAGCCACAAAGAATATAGAAAAGGTGCATATGGCCCATCCAATTTACCACAGGCAGAAGAAACAGACCACTCTGTAAAAGTAACATTTACCTATCTGATGCCAACCACACCAGCCAGTGAGTGTCAGCTCACCTACGAAGTATTCGGCGATGGAAAAGTGAAGACAACTTTAACTTATGATCCTGTAAAAGAACTTGGTGATATGCCGGAATTTGGGGTGATTTTCAAATTCAATGCAGATTACGACAATGTTCAGTGGTATGGACTGGGCGAAGCTGAAACCTATGCAGACCGCAAAAAAGGTGACAAAACTGGGCATTTACCAGAACAAAGTTGTGGATAATATAGCAAGATACATGGTACCGCAGGAATGTGGAGCAAAAGAGGAAGTACGCTGGGCGAAAGTCACAGATCGCAAGGGCAGAGGAATGTACTTTGAAATGGATGGAGAATCAATGATGTTCTCTGCACTCCCATACACTCCACATGAGATGGAAAATGCCATGCATCCATATGAACTCCCACAGATTCATTACACAGTAGTACGTGTAGCCAAAGGCCAGATGGGAATCGGCGGTGACGACAGCTGGGGAGCATATACCCATCCGGAATATCTGCTGAATGCAGACGGAAAGATGGAATTCTCCTTTAGCTTTAAAGGAATTTAATATAGTTTATTTGTTAAAAAGCCATTTTCAGTCAGAAAGTGGCTTTTTGAAATAATACGAATAACATTTGTTGAAAATAGATGGAATAGGATGTATGATTACAGAAAAAGGGAGAAATTATCTTATGTATCAGGCAAATGAAAAACGTTATGAAACTATGAAATACCACCGCTGTGGTGCCAGTGGGCTGATGTTGCCGGAGTTGTCTCTGGGTTTATGGCATAATTTCGGGGATACCGGTGTTTATGAGAATATGAAGCAGATGTGCTTCACAGCATTTGACAATGGAATCACTCATTTTGACCTTGCAAACACTATGGCCCACAGCCTGGAAGTGCGGAGGAAAATTTTGGGAAAATCCTGAGAGAGGAATTTTCTGCATACAGAGATGAGCTGATCGTCAGCACAAAGGCGGGCTATGATATGTGGCCGGGACCTTATGGAAACTGGGGAAGCCGCAAGTATCTGATCGCCAGTCTTGACCAGAGCCTGAAACGCCTTGGTCTGGATTATGTAGATATCTTTTATCATCATAGAATGGATCCGGAGACGCCTCTGGAGGAGACCATGGAGGCTCTTGCACAAATTGTCAGAAGCGGAAAGGCATTGTATGTTGGAATCTCCAACTATGATGGTGAGACAATGAAACGCGCTGCAGATATTCTGGAAGAACTGCATTGTCCGTTTATCATTAATCAGAACAGATATAATATCTTTAACCGTACCATCGAGACAAATGGCCTGAAACAGGCTGCAGCAGAGAGGAAAAAGGGAATTATTGCATTTAGCCCGTTATCTCAGGGAATGCTCACAGACCGATATCTGAATGGAATTCCAAAGGACAGCCGCGTCAACACAGACGGACGTTTTCTCCATGCAGATCAGTTCAGTGAGGAACGTCTTAACAGTATCCGCAGTCTGAATGCAATTGCAGCAGAGAGAGGGGAAAGTCTTGCTCAGATGGCACTGAAATGGATTCTCCGCGACGGAATCGTAACCAGCGTTCTCATCGGGGCATCCCGTCCGCAGCAGATTCTTGAGAACCTGAAAGTGCTTGACAGTGCACCGTTTAGTGAAGAGGAATTAAAGAAGATTGATGAGTGTTCACTGGCATTATAATAAACATCCACTTGACAGACTGTTTTCTTAAATGATATGAAAGAGTAATGTAATCTGAATTGCATTATTTTCTGGAATTATCAGCGAATAACAGATATGCGGAAAGGAAAAATTATGATTATTTATCACGAAAGTTCAAAGACATTCCATTTATACAACAATGAAATCAGTTATATTATGTGTGTGCTTCCAAATGGACATCTTGGAAATCTCTATTTTGGGAAAAGAATCCATGACAGAGAGGATTTTTCATATCTTCTTGAGATGAAGCAAAGAGCAATGACAGCCTGTGTTTATGAGGGAAACCGCAAATTTTCGCTGGAGCATCTGAAACTGGAATATCCGGTGTATGGCAGTTCTGATTACCGTTATCCGGCAGTGGAGATCCTTCAGGAAAACGGCAGCAGGATTTCTGATTTTACTTATGTAAGTTATACAATTGCAGCTGGAAAACCAAAACTTCAGGGACTTCCGGCTACCTATACAGAGAAAGACGAAGAAGCCCAGACCTTATGTGTAAAACTGAAAGATGAAGTAACAGGAATTGTACTGGAATTGCTTTATACTATTTTTGTACAGGGGGGAATCATCACCAGAAGTGCCAGATTTACAAACGAGGGCACATCATCAGTACATCTGTTAAATGCAATGAGCCTCAGCCTTGATCTGCCGGACAAGGATTATGTGTGGATGCAGTTTTCAGGTGCATGGTCCAGAGAACGTCATGTGAAGGAACACAGATTAGAGCAGGGAATCCAGTCTGTGGGAAGCATCAGAGGAAATTCTTCCCATGAACATAATCCCTTTATTGTGCTCCGACGTCTGTCAGCAACAGAAAATGCAGGAGAAGTGATGGGATTCAGCCTGATCTACAGCGGAAATCACAGAATGCAGGCAGAGGTGGATACTCATGATACAACCCGCATCACTGTGGGAATCAATCCGCAGAATTTTGACTGGAAGCTGGACTGTGGTGAGAGCTTTCAGACTCCGGAAGCAGTAGTAGTATTTTCTGATAAGGGTCTGAATGGAATGAGCCAGACTTTCCATAAATTATATCAGAAGAGACTGGCAAGAGGTTACTGGAGAGACCGTCCCAGGCCAATCCTTAACAATAACTGGGAAGCTACTTATTTTGATTTTACAGAGGACCGTCTGGTGGAAATTGCTGCAAAGGCAAAGGAATGTGGTGTTGAATTATTTGTGCTGGATGACGGATGGTTCGGTGCACGAAGCAACGATTATGCAGGACTTGGTGACTGGGTGGCAAACAGAGAGCGTCTTCCGCAGGGAATCAAGGGAATCGCAGACAGGATTGAAGAGATGGGTATGAAATTTGGTCTGTGGTTTGAGCCGGAGATGGTGAATAAGGATTCCGACCTTTACCGTACACATCCGGACTGGATCCTGCAGACACCCCAGAGGCATTCCTGTCATGGCAGAAATCAGTATGTGCTGGACTTCTCCAGAAAAGAAGTGGTGGACTGTATTTATGAGATGATGTACAAAATCCTCTCAGAAGCAAAGGTTTCCTACATCAAATGGGATATGAACAGAAGTATTACGGAATGTTATTCAGCTGCACTTCCTGCAGACCGTCAGGGAGAAGTGTTCCACAGATATATTCTCGGAGTTTATGATCTGTATGAGCGGTTAAATACTGCATTTCCGCAGATTCTCTTTGAGTCCTGCGCAAGCGGTGGCGGACGTTTTGATCCGGGAATCCTTTATTATGCGCCACAGGGATGGACCAGTGATGATACAGATGCGGCAGAGCGTGTGAAAATCCAGTACGGCACAAGCATGTGTTATCCGGTAAGCTCCATGGGAAGTCATGTTTCTGTAGTACCAAACCATCAGTTAAACCGCAAAACTCCGTTACATACAAGAGCAAATGTAGCTTATTTTGGAACCTTCGGATATGAGCTGGATCTGAATAAACTGTCTGATGAGGAAATCAGTGAAGTAAAACAGCAGATTACCTTTATGAAAGAATACAGAGAACTGATTCAGTTTGGAACTTTTTACAGACTGAAGAGTCCTTTTGAGGGCAATGAAACAGCGTGGATGACAGTCAGTGAGGACAAAAAAACAAGCGCTGGTATTCTGGTACAGGGAAAGAAATGTAGTAAACGCAGATTTTACCAGAGTGCGGCTTCAGGGACTGGATCCGGATCTTATCTACAGAAATGAGTATAATGAAACAGAAAACTACGGGGGATGAGCTGATGAATCTGGGACTGCTCACCACAGACTGTACAGCAGGTGAACCTACAAGTGAAGACGAACCATGCACAGACTATGAGTCCAGAATTTATGTTTTAACTGCAAAATAATAACCGAATCAGGTAAGCTCCTTATGGAGGTTGCGAAAAGCAATAGACAAGAAATAAAAAATACAACAAAAAGCAGGCAGAACGATCACACGGAATCGTCTACCTGTCTTTTCGTTAAATTTATCCATCATTTCTTTATGGGTCTTATAATTCTTCGGACTCACTTCCAAACCTTCTTCTTAAAAGCCTTAGGAAAAAACAAGCTGGTCTTCATAGCCCACATTATTAGCAATCTCTTTAACAGACAGGCTAGTACTGACCAGAAGACTGGCTGCTTTATGCATCTTATAATCAATGAGGAAGGTCTGTGCGGACATTCCAAGCTCTTTCTGAAAGGAACTGTTCAGATAGGCACGGCTGATTCCGATATTATCTGCAATATCAGAAATCCCGATTCCCTTTTGATACATGTCTTTAATATATTCAATGGCAAGCTCTACGTAAACACTGGTGCTGTAAGCATACTTAGCACTTTTTCTGTTCTGTGCAGACTGTTTTTCATGAAAGTCGGCAAGCTCGGCTAACAACAGGATCAGATAAGCCTGGCGCCTTAGATCATTGGCTTTGGAAAGCTGCTTATGATTCAGCATATAATCGATGTGTTTCAGGATTGTTTTCTGATCCGGTGCAGGAAGTACTAATTGATTTTTGGAAAATCCACATTCTTTTACCATTGAGTGAGCTCGGATTCCGCGAAAACCAATCCAGGCATAAGTCCAGGGATTGGTTTCATCAGCACCGTATGTGACTGGTTCATTTGGATAAATTACAAACATCTGTCCGGGAGTAAGGCTCCAGGTCTGACCTCCGGCAGAATAGAATCCGGTACCGTCCAGCACAAAATGGATGATGAACTCATCTCTTGGCATGGAACAGATATGTCCGGGCGGGCAGTGTTCTTTGCCCGTATGGATCAGACTGATATCAAGGGAGCCTTCTTTCAGATTTTCAAGACAGCGGAAAGTAGCGCTGTCCGTATATTTTACATTTGGCATTTGGGTAATTCCTTTTTCTATTTTCTTTGATTGCAGATATTGTTGATATAAAGACATAAGGACTGATATCCTGCAAATACGCATAAATTCAAGTCGTTGTTGACATTTTACCATAAATTCAGCGTTTTTTCCATAACGATTATGACATAAATTCATTTCATTAGTCCATTTAAAAAAATAGACAAAAACGTATAATAAGAATCACAAGGAACACGTCGAAACGACGAATAAAGGAGGATGTATATGAGAAAAAACATGAAAAAACTCACAGTCGCAACAGTGATCGGTGCTATGACAGTTACTGCACTTGCACCAGTAAGCGCACAGGCGAAAGACAAAACTCTGACAGTTGCAATCTGGGATAACGGACAGAAAGCCGGACTTCAGGAAATTATGGATGAGTTTACAAAAGAGACCGGAATCAAAACTGAACTTCAGGTAGTAGAGTGGAGCAGCTACTGGACACTTCTTGAAGCAGGTGCATCAGGCGGAGACATGCCGGACGTATTCTGGATGCATTCCAATGAAGCTGTAAGATATATGTCCAATGATATCTTACTTGATCTGACAGACAAGATTGCAGACAGCGACAAACTGGAAATGGACAAATTCCCGAAAGATATCAAAGAAATGTATCAGTGGGACGGAAAAACATACGCAGTACCGAAGGACATCGATACAATTGCTATGTGGTACAACAAAGATATGTTTGATGAAGCAGGAATCGATTATCCGGACGGAAGCTGGACATGGGATGAATTCTATGACATTGCAGAAAAACTTACAAAAGAAGACGGAAGCCAGTACGGTTTTGCAGCAAACCCGTCTAACGAGCAGGATACATGGATGAATATTGTTTACTCCATGGGCGGACGTGTACTGACAGATGACAACAAATCCGGTTTTGATGATCCAAACACTATCAAAGCAATGGAATTCGTTGACAAATGCGTTAAAAATGTAATGCCTCCTGCATCTACAATGTCCGAAACAGGTACAGACGTACTCTTCGGATCTGGCAAGGTAGCTATGATTTCTCAGGGATCCTGGATGGTATCTGCTTTCAAAGACAACGATTATATCAAAGAGCACTGTGATGTGGCAAGACTTCCGAAAGATGCTGAAACAGGAGAGAGCGTATCTCTTTACAATGGTCTTGGATGGGCAGCATCTGCAAACACAGATATGCCGGACGAAGCTTTCCAGCTTATTGAGTGGTTCGGTACAAAAGATATGCAGCAGAAACAGGCTGACCTTGGTGTAACAATGGCAGCTTACGAAGGAATGTCCGATGGATGGGTTAACAGTGTTGACTGCTTCAACTTACAGCCATACATGGATGCAATGGACAATATCGTATTCAGACCACACACAAATGCAACACTTGCATGGTGGAACCCAATGTGCGAAGAACTGAAGAAACCATGGAATGATGAAGAAAGCATGGATGATGCATGCAAGAATATCGTTACTATTATGAACGATGCCATCGCAGAAGAGTCCTATTAATTAATATTCAGCAAAACCATTCATAAAAAATAAGAAACAGGAAAGCTGCCGCAAAAAAGAATTCCGATCATGTGATAACCGCAGAAGTCACAACAGGTATGCAGATGTGCGGCAGTTTTCCGTTCAAATCAGCAACAGAATTTTACGATAAGAAGGAGTGAGAACCGTGGCAAAATACCAAAAAAAGGTACCAGTCAGGCGCGGAATGAATTCATCGTGGGGATGGGCGTTCATTCTTCCTACAATGCTTGGTCTGATCATCTTAAATATCTATCCGATTTTTAAGACCATTTATGAGAGCTTTTTCAAGACCGGAGATTTCGGTAAGGGAAATATCTTCATTGGTTTTGACAACTATGTAAAGCTGTTCCACGATGCGGAAGTATGGCAGGCATTATTAAATACATTTAAATATGCCATTGTGGAAGTTCCGTTTTCCATTGCTATCGCACTTGTACTGGCAGTTTTATTAAACCGTAAAATGAAAGGCCGTGCTGTTTACAGAACTATTTTCTTCCTGCCTATGGTTGCTGCTCCGGCTGCAATCGCCATGGTATGGAGATGGCTGTTTAACTCAGAATTCGGTCTTCTCAATCACATTTTTCACACAAAGATCAACTGGATCTCTGATCCGAAGATCGCAGTTTATGCGATCGCAGTGATCGGTGTATGGTCTATCATCGGCTACAATATGGTTCTTTTCCTGTCCGGTCTGCAGGAAATCCCAAGAGATTATTATGAAGCAGCAAGCATTGACGGAGCAACTGGTGTGAAACAGTTCTTCCATATTACAATCCCGCTGCTTTCGCCGACCATCTTCTTTGTAATGGTTACCCGTGTCATCGGTGCCATGCAGGTATTCGACCTGATCTTCATGGTTATGGACAGAAACAGTCCTGCACTTTACAAAACACAGTCACTTGTTTACCTGTTCTACCAGAATTCCTTTGTACAGAATAACAAAGGTTATGGTTCAACAATCGTCGTACTTCTTCTGGTTGTAATTATGATTATGACAGTATTCCAGAATATTGCGCAGAAGAAGTGGGTTCATTATAACTAAGGAGGGATAATTATGTCAGCAAGAGATAAAGCAAACAGAGTTCTGATCCATGTTATCCTGATACTGGTATCTATTACCATGCTGGTTCCTTTCTTATGGATGATTCTGACAGCTTTCAAAACTATGACAGAGGCAACCTCTGTCAACCCGTTCGTAATCCTCCCGTCTACATGGAGATGGGACAGTTTTAGAGAAGTAAGCGCAAATATGGATTTCTTACATCTGTATATCAATACCTTACTTCTGATCCTGGGTCGTGTTGTATGTGCGGTTCTGACAGCAACACTGGCAGGCTATGCATTTGGACGTCTGAACTTCAGGGGGAAAAACCTGATGTTCTCTCTGGTACTTTTCCAGATGATGGTGCCTGGACAGATCTTCATTATCCCACAGTACTTAATGGTAAGTAAAATGGGAATGCTCAATACCATTTTTGCCCTGGTATTTCCCGGTATTGTTACTGCATTTGGTACATTTCTCCTCAAACAGGCTTATATGGGACTTCCGAAAGATCTGGAAGAGGCAGCACGTCTTGACGGATGTAACATCGGTCAGACCTTCCTGTTCATCATGGCTCCTCTGACACGTTCTTCCATGGTGGCACTGGGAATCTTCACAGCAGTATTTGCATACAAAGATCTGATGTGGCCTCTGATCTGTAACAAAGATGTAATGCCTCTGTCAGCAGCACTTGCAAAAATGCAGGGACAGTACACTAACAACTATCCGCAGCTGATGGCAGCATCTCTGCTTGCATGTATCCCGATGATCGTACTGTATCTGATCTTCCAGAAACAGTTCATCGAAGGTATTGCAACATCTGGTGGTAAACTGTAAGTTTAAAAAAATAAAAAGAAGAATCCGGGAGGTTCGGGACATTTCCCCTGAACTATACAGGCAGAATTTTGTTATACAACTGGAAAGAGAAGAATAACAGAAGGCTGCCTGAAACTGGATATCTGATTGCTGAATCATCTGTAAAGGTGAAAGTCAGGACAAAATCATTAAGATAGAAAAAGGAAGGGGTAATAGAAAATGAAACCAGGAAGTCTTTATGACAGGATATTTGGATTTTTAGGTCAGTTAATTGCATTGAATTTACTATGGATCGTGTGCTCTCTTCCTGTTATTACAGCAGGGGCATCCACCACTGCTTTGTATTATTGTACATTAAAACTCCACAAGGATGGAGATATCCGGGTATTTCATGATTTTTTTAAAAGCTTTAAGCAGAACTTCAAACAGTCAACTCTGATCTGGATCCTGATGGCAGCAGTTGCAGTATTTCTTTATATGGAGAAAGAATCGTTGGTAACTATGCCTGGTTCCATGCCACAGATTTTCAATTACGTGATTCTGGCGGTATGTATTCCGCTGATTGCCATTGCACTGTACATATTCCCGACAGTTGCAGCATTTGAAAACAAAACAATGACTTTGATCACAAACGCATTTTATTTTGCGGTTAAACATATAGGTTATGCGATAGCAGTGGCAGTGATCACGATACTGCCAATGACCATGACACTTGTAGATGCAAAACTTTTTCCGGTATATCTGCTGATTTGGCTGATGGTGGGATTTTCCCTGACAGCCTATGCAGATTCCTGGTTTATGTGGAAACTGTTCAAACCGTATTTCAAAGAGGACGAAGAAGAACATCACTATGTAGATACAGAACCGGATCAGTATGCTTTTTAACAAAAAAACAACAAAGAAATGAGAGGTACAGAGTATGGAATGGATTAAGTATCATGAGGCAGAAAAAGTATTTGACCTGAGAACAGAAAACAGCACCTATCAGATGCAGGTAAGAGAGTATGATACTCTGGTTCATCTGTATTATGGATGCCCGGTAGGGGATTCCCTGATTACGGACAGGATTGTATGTGTGGACAGAGGATTCTCCGGAAATCCGTATGAAGCAGGAAAAGACAAAACATTTTCCCTGGATACTCTGCCGCAGGAATATACAGCTTACGGAAACGGAGATTATCGTATCAATGGTCTGGAAGTAGAGCAGGCAGACGGCAGCGACACTGCAAATCTGAAATTTGAATCCTATGAGATCACAAAAGGAAAATACAGCCTGAAAGGTCTCCCTGCAATGTTTGCAAAAGAAGATGAGGCAGAGACATTGGAGATTGTCCTGGCAGACCGTGTCAGCGGACTGAAAGCACATCTTCTCTACAGTGTATTCCCACATCTGGATGTGATCACCAGAGCAGTTCGTCTGGAACAGACTGGTGAGACACCTGTTACAGTAAAGAAAGCAATGTCTATGGAAATGGATTTTGAATATAGAGAAATGGATGCAGTTCATTTCTATGGCAGACATAACGTAGAACGACAGATGGAAAGAACACATCTGGGTCATGCAAACTGGTCTGTAGGAAGTATTCGCGGCACTTCCAGTCATCATCATAACCCATTTGTAATCCTCTGCGACAGAAACACAGAAGAAACATATGGAAACTGTTATGGATATGCACTGGCTTACAGTGGAAACTTTACATTTGAGACAGAGGTAGATCAGGTAGGACATACCCGTGTGGTAATGGGAATCCATCCATATCATTTCGCATGGACACTGGAAAAAGGTGACACATTTGAAACTCCGGAAGTGATTATGTCATATTCCGCAGAAGGATTTGGAAAACTTTCTCGCATTTATCATGATGCATACAGAAACAACCTGATCCGCAGCAAATACGTAGAACAGCCAAGACCAATCCTCGTAAACAACTGGGAAGCTACCTATTTTGATTTTGATGCAGACAAACTGTATCATATTGCAGAAGAAGCCAGGAACATCGGCTTGGATATGTTTGTTCTGGACGATGGATGGTTTGGCAAAAGAGATAATGACTGGTGCGCACTTGGTGACTGGGAAGTAAATGAAGAGAAGATCAAAGGTGGACTTCCTGCACTTGCAGAGAGAATCCACGGACTTGGACTGAAATTCGGTCTCTGGGTAGAGCCGGAGATGATTTCCGAGGACAGTGATCTCTACAGAGAATATCCGGACTGGGCATTGAAGATTCCGGGACGTGCTATGAACCGGAGCAGACATCAGCTCAATCTGGACATTACCAGAAAAGAAGTCCGTGACCATATCATGAACCAGATTTTCAAAGTTCTGGATGCATGCAAGGCAGATTATGTAAAATGGGATATGAACCGCAGTGTAGACAACGTATTCTCCGCAGCACTTCCAAAAGAACGCCAGGGAGAGGTTTATCACAGATATGTACTTGCAGTATATGAAATGATGGAAAGCCTTGTGCAGAGATATCCAAATCTCCTGTTTGAATCCTGCTCAGGTGGCGGCGGAAGATTTGATGCAGGAATGCTTTATTATATGCCGCAGACATGGACAAGTGATAATACAGATGCTGTGTGCAGATTAAAAATTCAGCATGGAACAAGTATGCTATTTCCGACAGTCAGCATGGGAGCCCATGTTTCGGCTGTGCCGAATCATCAGGTTGGCAGAACGACATCTCTGGAAACACGTTATATTGTTGCAGCTGCTGGAAATCTGGGGTATGAGCTTGATTTACAAAAACTTTCTCAGGATGAAATGGAGCTGATAAAAAACAATTGCACAATACAAGAGAATCCGCAGGACAGTTCAGTTTGGGGCTTATTACAGACTGGCAGATCCGTTTTCTGAAAATCAGTCTGCATGGAATTTTGTTCAGAAGATGGGAAACAGATTGTTTTTAGTCATGTTCAGATTCTGGCAAGATCTGCATATAGGATTCCAACATTACGTCTCAGGGGGTTGGATCCAAAGGCAGAATACAAAAATGTGGAAACAGGGGAGGTGTTTGGAGGGGATGAACTGATGTATGCAGGAATCACGATTCCAAGAGTTCGGCAGGATTTTTCAGCCACAATGATTATATTTGAAAAAGATGTAAAGACAAGGAACTACTTATGAGAAATGGAGGAAGAGAAAAATGGGAAAAGAGCAAAGTTACCAAAATGCGGCGAAAGAGATTTTGCGCCTGATTGGTGGAAAAGAGAATGTGATCAGTGCAGCGCACTGTGCGACAAGGCTCCGTCTGGTGTTGAAGAATGAAAAACTGGCAGATGTAGATGGAATTTTAAATACAGAGCTAGTCAAAGGACAGTTTGCAACTGGAGGACAATTTCAGATTATTATCGGGAGCGGAACGGTTGACGAAGTATACAAGTATTTTATTCAGTATGCAGAATTACAAGAAAGCTCTAAAAAAGAAGTGAAGCAGGCAGCAGATCAGAAGATGAATCCACTACAGCGTTTAGTAAAAATGTTGGCAGATGTGTTTGTTCCGATTATTCCGGCGCTTGTGGCAAGTGGACTTCTAATGGGATTGAACAATGTATTGACAGCACAAGGGTTATTTGCAGCAGGAAAATCGTTGGTGGATATGTATCCTCAAATTGCAGATGCAGCAGCTATGATTAATACATTTGCCAGTGCTGCATATGCGTTTTTACCAATTCTTGTAGGATTTTCTGCAACGAAAATGTTTGGCGGAAATCCATACCTGGGAGCTGTTATGGGAATGATCATGGTTTCAGGAGATCTGTTGAATGCGTATGCCTATGGTTCTGCGATTACGGAGAATACAGTTCCAGTATGGGAGATTGGTGCATTGACAATTGAAAAGGTAGGATACCAGGGAACGGTGCTTCCAGTGCTCGCAGCAGCAGCAATTCTTGCTTTTCTTGAGAAAAAATTGCACAAGACAATTCCAGAATATTTAGATAATCTGTTGACACCTGCGCTTTCTATCCTGATAACTGCATTTTTGACATTTACTGTGGTAGGTGGTGTTATGAGGACGGCAGGAGACTGGATTACAAATGGTGTTCTTTGGTTGCATGATAGTTTGGGGGCAGTTGGTGGATTTATTTTTGGATTTATTTATGCACCGATGACAATGACAGGAATGCATCACAGTCTGCTGCCGGTTGATATACAGCTGATGGCAGCAGGCGGTTCGTTCTTATTTGCAATTGCAGCGTGTAATAATGTGGCTCAAGGTGGAGCAACACTTGCCGCTGTATTATGCACAAAGGATAAAAAAATGAAGAGTATTGCAGTGTCATCCGGTATTTCTGCATTACTTGGAATTACAGAGCCGGCAATGTTTGGGGTGAATTTGAAAATGAAATATCCATTCTATGCAGCAATGGTTGGTTCAGCAGTGGGATGTGCTTATGTGACTTTGACAAATGTACTGAATATTTCTCCAGGAGCAGCAGGTATTATAGGGTTTGTATGTATTAAATCAGGAGGAATGCTTAATTACATGATTGGAATTGCAATTTCACTGATTGTTGGATTTGTGTTGACTATGGGACTTTCAAAAATGAAAAGATTTAGTAAGGCATAAGCAATAGGAAAATGAGGAGAGAAAACAGATGAATGCATTGACAAGAGATCTTGCAGATCTGGTAAAAATCGTAGAAGCAAAAGCAGACGGAAAAGATTGCTTCCGTCAGAAGCTGCATTTGATGCCACCGACAGGATGGCTCAATGATCCCAATGGACTTTGCCAGTTTCACGGCGTTTATCATGCATTTTTTCAATATTCCCCGTTCAACGCCAATGGTGGTTTAAAAATGTGGGGACATTATACCAGTGCGGATATGATCACATGGAATTATGAAGGTGTCAGCCTGTATCCGGATCAGCCGTTTGACTGCCATGGCGTGTATTCGGGATCAGCGTTTATTGAAGACGGAAAGATGTACCTGTATTATACCGGAAATGTGAAGCTTGAGGACGGAGAATTTGACTATATCCGAACCGGCCGGGAGGCAAACACAGTTCTGGTGGTCAGCGAGGACGGAGAGCATTTTGGCAGAAAAAGAGAACTGATGAGAAACAGTGATTATCCGCAGGATCTGACCTGCCATGTACGTGATCCGAAAGTCTGGAAAGAAAACGGCATGTATTACATGGTGCAGGGAGCCAGAACGCAGAAAGATGAAGGAAAAGTGCTGATTTTTGAGTCTGAGGATCAGCTGAACTGGATCTACAAAAAGCGATGTAAAGACAGCAGAGCGATTTGGATATATGTGGGAGTGCCCAGACTATTTTGAAACAGAAGGCAGAAAGATTTTATCGACTTCCGTGCAGGGGCTGGAAGGCGGCGTGTGGGATGCACGAAATGTGTACCAGTCCGGATATTTTCTGGTAGAGGGGGATATCCTTTCCGAGTATGTGCTTTCTGACTATGAACTCTGGGACTATGGATTTGATTATTATGCACCGCAGAGTTTTGAAAGTGAGGATGGACGCCGGATCCACATCAGTTGGATGGGAATGCCGGATTGTGAGGAATACACAAACCTGACGCTGGAAGATGGATGGCAGCACTGCTTTACATTTCCAAGAGAAGTGCATGTCAAAGATAAAAAAGTAGCTTCAGCAGCCGGTAAAAGAACTGGAAGCACTGCGCAGAGGAGAAGAAAGAGCAGTCTCTGTTCTGGAGAAGAAAGGTACAAAAGTCTTTGAGGCAGAGGTGCAGAATATCACAGGAAATCACTTCCGCGCAGTACTGGCAAAAGAACTGGTTCTGGAATATGTAAACGGAAGATTTGAGATGAAGTTTACAAGCCAGGATAAGACGTCCGTATCCGCGGGAAGAAGTCTTAGATTCCGGGAAGTAAGTGAAGTCAGAAACGTCCGGATTCTTGCAGATGTTTCTTCTGTAGAAGTGTTTGTCAATGATGGAGAGACTGTGTTTTCTACAAGGTATTATCGCAGGATTATGAAATAAAAATAGAAGACTTTGGATGCCAAGATTGCATTCTGGAGCTGTAAAAG
>ENA-OQJK01000155-OQJK01000155.1-human-gut-metagenome-genome-assembly--contig:-NODE-155-length-15176-cov-2.578842_pt1 | contig 15176 bp, 17 predicted proteins | sample MGYA00242605_ERZ504771 | MGnify/ENA primary metagenome ERZ504771 (study PRJEB26092, sample SAMD00036353) | human gut metagenome | host: Homo sapiens | study: EMG produced TPA metagenomics assembly of... | reverse complement strand
AGGATGTACTTCCAAAAAACTGCTCTCGTTTGGATATCCCCGTTATGATATGATGCTTAAGGGCAGTGAACGTGCAGATGAATATAAAAAGAAACTTCTGAAGGAAACAGACAGCGAGAAACTGATCCTGTGGATGCCAACCTACAGACATGCTTCCAGTGAGCGTCTGAACGAGGAAACCTTAAATAATGAATTCAATATTCCTATCATTGATGATGCAGATAAGCTTCTGGAACTGAATAAGTTCTGTAAGGAGAATCATATTCTTATTGTTATCAAGAAGCATTACCTTCAGGTACCTTATGATTTTGGTGAGAATGTCCTTACCAATATTGTTTATCTGGAGAACAGAGATCTTGCGGATAACGGACTGCAGCTTTATGAGTTTATCAACTGTTCGGATGCGCTGGTTTCTGACTATTCTTCTGTTGCGATCGATTATCTGCTGTTAGACAGACCGCTTGGATTCACACTGGATGATTATGAGGCTTATACGGAATCCAGAGGATGGGTGTTTGATGATCCGCTGGAATATATGCCTGGCGAACATATGTATAATATGCAGGATTTTGAGAATTTCATCCTGGATATTAAAAACGGAAAAGATAATTATAAAGAACAGCGTGCCAGTGTAAGAGCAAAAACACATAATGTGTGTGACAATTACTGCCAGCGTGTGTTGGATTATTTTAACATTACAATGTAATGATATTATAGCAATTCCATAAATTACTGCAAACAATCCAGTCCATCATAGCGTGAAGTCCTGCGTCAGATATCTTTGCCGTGCGTCAGCACGCCTGCAGATATCTTCCTTGTCCTTCACACTCTGCTGAACTGTCTTGATTGCATTATTTTATGGAATTGCTATAGGATACAGATATCAGAAAGTCATAACAGGAGAAAAAGATAAATGAAAATATGTATTTGGTGCACCAAGATATTTGATCTTGGCGGAACTAAGCGAGTTGTCACACTTCTTGCGAATGAACTTGTAAAAGAGCATGATGTGACGATCATGGTATATCAGGACAGATTTAAAGAAGACCGGAATATGTATCATATGAGTGAGGATATCAAGGTTGACTTTATTGATAATAATGAGTTTGTCAATCGACATCATACACCGGCTTTCTGCTGGCGTTATCTTGTTCAGAAACTGAATGCCAAATATGGGATTTTTAATAAAGAAAAATATAATGATATTCTGGCAGATGCGATTTTCCCGAAAAAGACCAGAGAAAAATGGGTAAAATATTTAAATGAGCAGAATTATGATATTATTATCACAACTGCAAGTTTAAGCCTTCGTCTGGGTATGCTGGCGCCGGAGCTGAATGCAAAGACAATCGGATGGCAGCATAACTGTTATGCCGGATATCTTGATGTTCCTAATGTCGTATTCTGGAAACAGGAATGTCTGCTCCAGGAATATCTGCCGAAGCTGGACAGATACATTGTTCTCAGTGACTATGATAAGCGCGATTACAAAAAATTTCTGGATATTGATACAGAAGTTAAAATTAATCCCCGAAGCTTCGTGAGTGAGAGAAAATGCGATCCAAAATCCAAGCGTTTCCTTATGGCTACACGATTTGTATATGCCAAGGGTCTTGATCTGATGATGGAATCTTTTGAAGAGTTCTGTAAGCAGGATGATGAATGGCAGCTGGATATTATCGGAGCCGGTGATCTCTGGAATCAGATTGTGGCGGATGCAAAGAGACGTGGTATTGAGGACAGAGTTAATTTTGTCGGTTATACAAATGAGCCGGAGAAGTATTATCTGAATTCTTCTGTTTTCCTTCTTCCGTCCAGGTGGGAAGGATGGCCGATGGTTATCATGGAAGCCTTTGAATTTGGTCTTCCTGTCATCGCATTCCATACAGGAGCGATGGATCTGATCATCGATGATGGAAAAACAGGATACCTGCCGGAAGCTTTTGATACAAAGAAATTTACAGATGCGATGCTGAAGCTGGCACATGATGAAGAACTCCGCAGAGAGATGTCCAGAAATGCAATCTGGAAATCTGAGGACTTTGCCATTGAGAAGGCAGTTAAAGAGTGGAATCGTCTTTTTAATCGTGTAATGGGAATCAAGACCTTTTATATGAAAAATGAAGAACAGATTCTGGAGTGCAGGGAGAAATATCCGCTTAGAACCAGCTATGCCGAGTTTGTAAAAGAATACCAGATAAGAGATAATACAATTCTTTATGAAGCTTTTGGCGGACGTGGTATGATCTGTAATCCTTATGCTCTGTTTTTGTATCTTCTTGAAAAAGAAGAGTATCAGGATTATACCCATATCTGGGTGCTTGAGGACTTCGAGGATAACAGAAAACAGATTGAAAAATACGAACAATACCCGAACGTGCGATTTGTAAAATATAAATCAAAGGAATATTGTAAAGAACTTGCGACAGTGAAATATCTGGTAAATAATGTAAGCTTTCCAAGCTATTTCCTTAAAAGAGAAGGTCAGGTACTGATCGATACCTGGCATGGAACTCCTCTGAAGAATATGGGATTTGACTATTCCGGGAGCAAATATTTCTCAGGGAAATACAGCAAGAAATCTGCTCAGTGCAGATTATATAGTTTCCTCCGGACCTTATATGACAAAGACAGCATACAAAGATTCGTATAAAATGCAGAATCTGTATGAAGGCACAGTGCTGGAAGAGGGCTTCCCGCGTAATGATAAGCTTTTTGACAGTGACAGAGCAGAAGTGATACAGGAACTTAAGGATTGCGGAGTGGACGTAAAGGAAGATAAAAAGATTATTCTTTATGCACCGACATGGAGAGGCGAACAATACAGCCGTCCGGATACAGATTTGCAGGATGTCTATAAGCTGATCAATGTAATGGAGAACAGTATAGATACAAATGAATATCAGATATTTGTCAAGCTTCATCAGATCGTATATCACTATATGAAAGAGAATGCCATGGAACCTGGTGATGCGCAGACAAAATTTATTCCTGCAACAATGGATACAAATGAGATTTTGTCAGTGACAGATGTACTGATTTCTGATTATTCCAGTATTTTTTATGATTTCATGTTGACAGGAAAACCGATTCTGTTTTATGTACCGGATGCGGAGAATTTTGAAGATTACAGAGGTCTGTACTTCGGATTTGACAAACTTCCGGGACCGGCAGTGTCTACCCCTGAGAAGCTTGGTGAACTTCTGAAGGATCTTCCGGGAGTGGCTGCTTCCTGTAAAGAGAAGTATGAAAAAAGCAAGAGAACAGATATGTCCGAGAGATGATGGAAAAGCATGCAAACGTATAGCAGAAGTCCTGCTTGATGGAAAAGAACCGGTAAATCCGATATATCTGAATCAGACAGATAAAGTAAAACTTCTGGTATATGCAGGAGATTTCAGTGATACACAGGAGACAGAAGCATTCTATGAATTTCTGAACAAAGTGGATTATGAGCATTTTGATGTGACGTTGATCGGGAATGGTGCAAAAGAAGAGGAGTCTTCTGAGAAACTGGATAGTCTGCCAAAAGAAATCAGGGTTTTATACTGGAAGCGTTCCTACCCGGCTACGGACGAAGAATATGTATGTCATAAAAAGTTTATGAAATCTAAGAAAACAGAAGTGCCGGAGATGCTTCTGGATTTTTACAGGCGTGAGCTTCGCAGGATGATCGGAATGTCAAAGTTCGACTATGCTCTGGTATTTACTGATATGAAGAAGTTCTTTCCTGCAATGTCAGGGGCTCTGGATGTGAAGCAGATATTTAATATAGAAAACTGGCAGAATTTGTTGAAATGTTAAAGCTTCATTAAAGCTTCACAGACAGATCAGAACCTCATTGGAAAGAGGCGGAAAACGGTATATTTTAAAAGATATGTAAGGCAGTCTGGCAGGTATTGGGCCAGGCTGCTTTTCTGAATACGGATCTTGAATTATCATTTTATGGACGCAGATAATTACGCATGGATTTCAGTGCATTTTTTTCGAGACGACTGACCTGTGCCTGGGAGATGCCGATTTCCTGAGCTACTTCCATCTGCGTCTTTCCTTCGTAGAAGCGCAGTTCTATGATATGCTTTTCGCGGCTGTTCAGCCTCTGCATAGCTTCGCGGAGAGCAAGATTTTCAATCCAGCGTTCTTCTTTGTTTTTTTTGTCACTGATCTGATCCATGACATAAAGAGTATCACCGCCTTCTGTATAGACCGGTTCAAAGAGACTCACAGGATTTTGGATAGCATCAAGGGCATATACGATCATTTCTTTTTCGATACCAATTTCCTGTGCAATTTCGGTAACTGTAGGTTCTTTCAGGTGCTGCTTCATATAATTTTTCGCGGGTATAGATTGCTTTGTATGCAATATCACGAAGAGAACGGCTGACGCGGATACTGTTGTTATCCCTGAGATATCGCCTGATTTCGCCTATGATCATTGGAACTGCATAAGTGGAAAATTTTACCTGTAAAGTGGTATCAAAGTTGTCAATGGCCTTGATCAGACCAATACATCCGATCTGAAAAAGGTCATCGGCATTTTCGCTGCTGTTCTGAAATCGTCGTATTACGCTGAGAACAAGACGTAGATTTCCTTTAATGTACAATTCACGTGCCTGTTCATCGCCGTTTTTGATTCGTCTGAACAGTTCCGCTTTTTCTTCTGCTGTAAGAACAGGAAGTTTCGACGTATTGACTCCGCAGATTTCAACTTTGTTCAGTGCCATCTTATTGAATCCTCCTTATTATCTCTGGATGTAAACCGACTATTCGCAGATATGAGCCAGGATCCTCCGAAATCATTTCAGAAAATAAAAAAAGGACAGTGGCTGCCGAATAGTTGTCATATACTTCAGTAAGAATGATTCTCATATAGCAGTGGATTTATACTTTGACCGGGAAAATATAAAAAATATAGGTCCTTGACAATTCTCTGCGGTGAAATATCAGCCTTTATGGAAACATTTTTCTTCGTCTATTTTCACAAGGATGATATCGTCCCCGATCTGGCTGATACATTCCCAGGGAATGATATATTCATTATCACGTCCGAACAGGCAGCAGAATCTTCCGGGGCCTGGAAGTATAAGGGCGGTGAGTTGACTGCTTTTGCAGTCAAATTCCGCATCAATGGGACATCCGAGACTGCGGCAGGTACAGATATTAATTACTTCTTTTTGCTTTAATTCACAGATTTTCATAAATCAGATACAGTCCTTCCGGTTAAAATCAGACTGTCGTGCCAATGCTTTCAGAATCTGATATGCGTTTGATAACAATTTATGTATTTTTGCAAAAATTTATGCAAGTCCTTTTATTGACACCTTAAATAGAAATACAGTATAATAAAACTATATATAACTGTTTGTATTTGTGTTACTGAGAATGGAGTGAACAGTAACGTATTTGTAGCCGTTTAACCGAATCAAGTATATAGTACATAAGCAGAAAACAGTAATACGAATTAAAGGGGGACGTCGTATGAAGTGTCCATTTTGTAATCAGGATAATACGAGAGTAGTTGATTCCAGACCGGTAGAAGATACCAATTCTATCCGTCGCCGTCGTTTGTGTGATGCCTGCGGAAGGAGATTTACCACATATGAAAAGGTGGAAAGTATTCCGCTTACTGTGATCAAAAAAGATCAGAACAGAGAACAGTATAATCGCAGTAAAATTCAGTCGGGAATTCTGAGAGCCTGCTATAAAAGACCAATATCCATAGATAAGATTGAAGAGATGATGGATGCCATAGAGGGAGAAATCTTTAATACCGAAGAGAAAGAGATTTCCAGCACCAGAATTGGTGAGATCGTTATGGAACATTTGAAAGATCTGGATGCAGTTGCTTATGTACGTTTTGCGTCTGTATACAGAGAATTTAAAGATGTCAGTACTTTTATGGACGAGCTGAAGAAGTTTATGAATTAAATAAGAGTTCTGTGTGAACAGTAATGTATGAATGCTCTGTGTGAAAGGATTTACGGGCAAATATAAAGAGCCGACGAGAATAATATCCCGCCGGCTCTTTATGTGTATTTTTATGGGGGTAATTAACTAAAATAAATTAAACAATACCCTGAGCGATCATAGCATCTACAACTTTCTCGAAGCCTGCGATATTAGCGCCTGCAACATAGTTGCCTTCCATATCATAACGCTTGGAAGCATCATCAACTTTATGGAAGATATCAACCATGATCTGATGAAGTTTTGTATCAACTTCTTCTGCTGTCCAGGAAAGTCTTGCAGAGTTCTGCACATTTCAAGTGCGGAAGTAGCAACACCACCGGCATTAGCTGCTTTACCAGGCATAAATGTTACACCGTTTGCCATAAGGTAATCAGTTGCCTCGCGGGTAGTAGGCATATTTGCACCTTCTGCAACATATTTGCATCCGTTTGCAATAAGGATCTTAACAGCATCAAGGTCAAGTTCATTCTGGGTTGCGCATGGAAGATAGATATCACATTTGATGTTCCAGATACCTTTTCCTTCTGTATAAGTAGCGCCTTCTACGCGATCTGCGTATTCTTTGATACGTCCACGTTTTACTTCTTTGATATCTTTAACGATGTCAAGTTTGATTCCTTCCGGATCGTAGATATATCCGTTGGAGTCGCACATAGCAACAACTTTACCGCCAAGTTCGGCAGCTTTCTCTACTGCGTAGATGGCAACATTACCGGAACCTGTTACGATGAGAGTTTTACCGGAGATTGTGTCGTTTTTAGCTTTAACCATTTCGTTCAGCATATATACAAGACCATATCCTGTAGCCTGTGTACGAATTAAAGATCCACCGTAGGAAAGACCTTTACCTGTGAGAACACCCTCGTATAATCCGCGGTTTCTCTTGTACTGTCCGTACAGATAACCAATCTCACGTCCGCCTACACCGATATCACCTGCAGGAACGTCCATATCAGCACCGATATATTTGGAAAGTTCTGTCATAAAGCTCTGGCAGAATGCCATAACTTCTCTGTCAGATTTTCCTTTAGGATCAAAGTTTGAACCACCTTTACCGCCACCGATCGGAAGACCTGTAAGGGAGTTCTTGAAAATCTGTTCGAAACCTAAAAATTTAAGGATTCCCTGGTTTACTGACGGATGGAATCTTAAACCACCTTTGTATGGTCCGATCGCACTGTTGAACTGTACACGATAACCTTTGTTTACCTGTACAACACCTTTATCGTCTACCCACGGAACTCGGAAAGAGATGATTCTTTCAGGCTCAACAAGACGTTCCAGAATGGAAAGCTTGCGGTATTTCTCTTCATTTTTGTCGATTACGACTTTAAGGGAGTCTAAAACTTCCTTTACTGCCTGATGGAATTCAGGCTCATTTGGATTCTGTGCTACGACTCTTTCGTATACTTCTTCAGTATAAGACATTATGATTTCCTCCTCGTCCATCGTATAATTATTTTTTAAATCGACGTTATTATACACTAAAGTGTTACAAATGGAAAGAGCCAAATGAAAATTTTTTATGAAAATTTTTTGAACAAAATTTGTACTTGCGAAATGGCACCAAGTATGAGAAAATGTTAAAAATCATCCATACAATTTATAGCAATTTCTAAAAAATACAGTATATTTATAAAAACTGCGTAAATTCGCACTGTACGTTTCGGTTCTTATATTGACATGTATCCGTAAGAAACTGCAAATGGAAAGTCAAGCGGATATTCGCAATCCGCTTCGCTACTTGCTCATAACCGAATAACTGCTTCGCAGGACAGTAGTGCGTGAACAGTAAGCGGTAATCTGGTTTTTTATGTTCAGAAACAGAATATATAAGATGTAGACCGAAAGAGAAAAAAATGCTATAATATTTACAGAGATGTGCATCTGCAAATTGTTGCGATGACAGAAACGAGGAGGGAATCATTATCGAGAGAATTGTGAAGAAAGGAGATTTATTACATGGCGGGATTTAAAACCAAAGTAACACCTGAAATTGAAAATTTGACGGAGGTTTGCAAGGAACATACAAGTCTGGATCTTTCTCTGTATGCAAAATATGATGTGAAGAGAGGTCTTCGTGATATTAATGGAAAAGGGGTTCTTGCAGGCCTGACTCAGGTTTCTAATGTGAAAGCCACAAAGATCGTTGATGGCAAAGAAGTTCCATGTGCTGGAAGTCTTTCCTACAGAGGATATGATATCAAAGATCTTACCAGAGGATTTATCGAAGATGACAGATATGGATTTGAAGAAGTTACCTATCTTTTATTATTTGGCAGTCTTCCGGATAAGAAACAGCTTGCAGATTTTACACAGCTTCTGGCAAATCAGCGGTCACTTCCTACAAATTTTGTGCGTGATGTTATAATGAAGGCTCCGAGCAAGGATATCATGAACGGGCTTTCCAGAAGTGTGCTTACTTTATATTCTTATGATACCAATCCTGACGATACATCATTGCCGAATGTGCTCAGACAGTGTCTGAATCTGATCAGTGTATTTCCGCTTTTATCTGTTTATGGATATCAGGCTTATAACCATTATATTAAAGATAAGAGTCTCTATATCCATAATCCGAAGAAAGAACTTACCACAGCAGAGAACATTCTGAGAATGCTTCGCCCGGATAAGAAGTATTCACATCTGGAGGCAAAGATCCTGGATATTGCGCTTATCCTTCATATGGAACATGGCGGAGGTAATAACTCTACATTCACAACTCATGTGGTTTCCTCATCAGGAACTGATACATATTCTGCGATTGCCGCAGCACTTGGCTCATTAAAGGGACCAAAGCATGGCGGTGCCAACATTAAAGTTGTCAGGATGTTTGATGATATGAAGAAGGAAGTTAAGGACTGGAAGGATGAAGACGAGGTCCGGACATATCTGAAGAGACTTCTTCATAAAGAGGCATTTGACCGGAAGGGACTGATCTATGGAATGGGACATGCGATTTATTCAGTGTCTGATCCGCGAGCTGAAGTTTTCAAGGCATATGTGGAAACTCTGGCAAGGGAAAAAGGCAGAATGAAAGATTATGCCCTGTATTCTATGGTGGAACGTCTGGCACCTGAAGTAATTGCAGAAGAGCGTCGTATTTATAAAGGTGTAAGCGCCAATGTAGACTTTTACAGCGGTTTTGTGTACAGTATGCTGGATCTGCCACTGGAATTATATACACCGATGTTTGCAGTTGCACGTATCGTAGGATGGAGTGCACACCGTATGGAAGAGCTCATTAATGCAGATAAGATCATCCGTCCGGCATATAAGAATGTTCTGGAACCGGCAGTATATGTTCCTCTTAATGAACGCTGATCATAATGATTCAGTATTTCGGGGACAGCGTACTGTCAGACACTTATCGCTGATCTTGTTTTCAGAAAAATATAAATAAAGGAAATGACTATGGATGTTTAATTGCTTTTTTCCGGATGAATATCTGGATTCTACCTATGTGATAAACTTCGATGATCTGTATGCGCAGGGATACAGAGGACTTCTGTTTGATATAGATAATACTCTGGTACCTCATGGTGCACCGGCAGATGAGAGAGCATGTGCGTTGTTTGCACATCTGAAGGAACTTGGATTTAAATGCTGTTTTCTGTCAAACAACCAGTACGAGAGAGTTTCTTCTTTTAATGATGCGATAGGAGCGCAGTTTATCGAGAATGCACACAAGCCTTCAACAAAAAATTATATCAGGGCAATGGAACTTCTTGGGACAGACAGAAGTAATACAGTTTTTATAGGAGATCAGCTCTTTACTGATATATATGGTGCGAAACGCACAGGAATCCGGAATATTCTGGTGAAACCACTCAATCCGAAAGAAGAGATTCAGATCGTACTGAAACGATATCTTGAAAGAATTGTACTATATTTTTACCGCAAAGAGGAGGGGAATTCATGAACCATATTGTTATCATAGGATTTATGGGTTCAGGTAAGACAAGAGTAGGAAAACGGCTGGCAAAAGATTTCAATCTTCCTTTTGTAGACGTTGACCGCGTAGTATCAAAGAAGATGAACCTTACAATGAAAGAAATCTTTGACAGATTCGGAGAACCATTTTACAGAGCTCTTGAGACAACTGTGATCAAGGCACTGATCGATGATCCGGAACAGAAGATCATTTCTCTGGGATCCGGTCTTCCGATGCAGGAACAGAATGCAAAATATATTAAAAAACTGGGAACTGTAGTATATTTGAAGGGATCTTATGCAACGTTGAAGAAGAGACTGGAAAAATTCCAGCAGCAATCCTCTGATCGAGGGAGAAGACAAAGAAGATAAGATCAGAAAACTTCTTAAACAGCGCGATCCGGTTTATACAAAGTTTGCAGATGTTGAGATGATCACAGGAGACAAGCCATTTGAGGATCTGATTGGTCAGCTTGAAGAAAAATTAAAAACATGTGTAAAAAATAGTTGAAAAAAACAGCAGAATATTATAAAATTAAATAAGAGTGTGTCACAAAACTGAGAAAAGCATGAGAGGGACACACACTTTGAACGGCTGTTGTTGTCAAAAGACACAGCATTGCTGAACTGTACTATTAAGGAGGAAATATAACTATGATTTCAGCAGGTGATTTCAAAAACGGTATCACACTTGAAATTGACGGAAACGTATGTCAGATCGTTGAATTCCAGCACGTAAAACCAGGAAAGGGTGCTGCTTTCGTAAGAACAAAATACAAAAACATTATTACAGGAGCAGTTCTTGAGAAATCTTTCCGTCCAACAGAGAAATTCCCGGCTGCACGTATTGAGCGTGTAGATATGCAGTATCTGTATGATGATGGTGATCTGTACTACTTTATGAACGTAGAGACATACGATCAGGTTGGTCTTACAAAAGATCAGGTTGGAGATTCTCTTAAATTCGTTAAAGAGAACGAGATGGTTAAGATCTGTTCCCACAACGGAAATGTATTTGCTATTGAGCCTCCTCTGTTCGTAGAACTTGAAGTTACTGAGACAGAGCCAGGATTTGCCGGAAATACAGCACAGGGTGCTACAAAACCGGCTACTGTAGAAACAGGTGCACAGGTTCAGGTTCCGCTGTTTGTTAACCAGGGCGACAAACTGAAAATCGATACAAGAACAGGAGAATATCTTTCTCGAGTATAATCAGGATGAAACCAGTTGTTTGTTTTGTCTGATCGACAGATGTAAAGAGATAAAAACTGACCATCGGTAAGATCCGGTGGCAGTTTTTTATCTCTGATTGAAAATAGGAGAAAAAAATATGGAATATGTAACACTTGGAAAAACCGGTCTCAGGGTTTCCAGAATGGGCCTTGGCGGGATACCGATCCAGAAAATTGATGCGGAAGGAACAAAGACACTGCTGCATAAGCTGGCAGACCGGGGAGTAAATTATATTGATACAGCCAGAGGATATACGGTCAGTGAAGAATATCTGGGATATGCACTGGAAGGTATCAGGGACAGATTTATAATTGCCACAAAGTCCATGGCACGTACAAAGGAAGCCATGGCTGAAGATATTGAGAAGAGTCTTCATAATCTTCGTACAGATCATATTGAATTATACCAGGTGCATAATCCGAGTATGGAACAGCTTGATCAGGTGCAGGCGGCCGGTGGTGCCCTTGAAGCACTGCAGGAGGCAAGAGCAGCAGGAAAAATCGGACATATTGGTCTGACCGCTCATTCTGTGGAGGTTTTTGCCCGGGCTCTGGAGCTTGACTGGGTGGAAACTATTATGTTTCCATATAATATTGTAGAGAGTCAGGGGGAAGAGCTGATCTCAAAATGTGAGGAGAAAAACATCGGCTTTATTGATATGAAACCTCTGGCCGGTGGTGCAATTGAAAATGGAACGCTGGCATTGCGTTATGTCTGTTCGAATAAGAACGTTACTATTGTGATCCCGGGAATGGCGGAAGAGAAGGAAATCGAGGAGAATATAAAGGCCTGTCTTGATGATTCCCCGTTAAGCGAGAAAGAACTGGAGGAAGTTCAGGAAGTACGGAATCAGCTTGGCACAAATTTCTGCCGCAGATGTAATTACTGTGCTCCATGCAGTGTGGGAATCGATATTTCGGGTGTGTTCCTGTTCGCAGGCTATCTTAACCGTTACAGGCTGGGAGACTGGGCAAGAAACCGTTACAGTTCTCTTGCGGTGAAGGCTTCCGCCTGTATAGAATGCGGCAAATGTGAAACCAGATGTCCGTACCATCTGCCAATCCGCGAAATGCTGAAAGAATGTGCACAACAGTTTGGTGAATAAAAAACATCCACAGGGAATTATCCTGTGGATATTTTTTATGGAGATGGTGTGTCTTTTTTTGCTCAAAAGAAAGTGGGACGATTGGTAGCAGATGAGGATATCATCATTAAAATCCTTTGGCGCCATAAAGAATACCAGATGTGTTTTGGTAATCAAACTATCGGATATGCCATGGAACAAGCACAATAAAAAGTTGGTAAAATCCCATATAGAAGGGATGTATTACCAACTTTTTCAGATTTTACTAGGATATTTATTTCTTGAGAAATACAATAGATAAATCTTCGTAAATTCCAGCTTTTACTAGTATCAGTGAACGAATATTCTTCAATGGAATAATCATGATTAAAGTTGTATACTGTAATTCTGTTTTTTGCGATATCTACGATCCAGTATTCCCGGACACCTGCGGAACGATATTTGAAAAGTTTCAGGAGATAATCCATTTTTCTGCTTGCAGGCGATACAATTTCAATAATCCAGTCTGGTGCGCCTTTACATCCTTTATCATCAAGTTTGTTTGGATCACAAATCACAGATATATCTGGTTCGACATAAGTATTATTTATTTCATCAAGATATACGGCGAATGGTGCAGGAAGCACTTCGCAAGTTCCTTTGTGCTGTTTTATATAATTACGGATGATAGCGGAAAGCTCCATGACGAGTTTCTGATGTTTGTACGATGGTGGTGCCATATAATAGATGTGTCCGTCAATCAGTTCGGCTCTTTCGCCATCTGGCAGAGCATAAATATCTTCAATGGTATAAGATTCTTCTTTGAGTAAAGCCATACGATCACGCTCCTTTTTGATTATATTATAGTGGATTTACATAAAATATTCAACACTGACCATCTGGCAGCAGCTCTTTTTTATATTTGTAATTTGCTACTGTCACAGGTCATTGTACACCAGAATCTATTTCTGAATGTGCTCGTTATAAATATGAACAGGCAAAAATTCCGGTTAAAAGTATACATGCTATTCGCAGGACTTTAAATTCACGTATGCGTGTAAATGGTGCAGATTCAGTGACAACTGCTGTCCTGATTGGAAACACACCAGAAGTAAATGAAAATTTCTACACATATGATGTAAGCGAATCAGACTATAAAAAAGAGCTTATCCGTAAAGTATCACTTTGTGGATAAACTCTTTATCATGCCTTGATTACACTTGCTTACTTAAAAAACCAAGAGATAAAACCCTTATAAAATCAAGGAATTTTTATGGACCTGGCGGGAATTGAACCCGCGTCCGAAAGCCTATTCATTGAGGCATCTCCCATCACAGTCGCTGTTTTAACATTCCCTTGGATGTACGCCCACCGACAGGCTTACAACCTTAGTAGCTTCATGATACATCTACCGGGGCAAAGCTTACCCGGCAAGGTTTCTCACATGGTCGACGTCAGATTCCTGAAGTGTGAGTGCATCAGGGCTGACGAGCAGCAATTAGGCTGCTAACGCGTACTGTTCGTCTGCGTTTATATTTAGTTTCCCGGTTGGTACGCAGTCTGGGAGTCTGCGGATGGCTTCCCCAACTTCAAAGACCCCCGTCGAAACCAGTACAAGCCCTGAAAATGAGTCTGCAACGCTGTTTTTTCATAAAACAGCACTGGTGATGAGACGAAAGCACTTTTTAATATTGATATATCATTCATTATATAAGATATATCGACTGATTAACAGTATAGAAATAAAAACAGAATTTGTCAAGAAGATTTTTATATTTGAGGCTATTTGGTGTTGTGAACAGCAATACTTATAATTTTTCTGTCATATGTTCACAAATCTTACATAAATCTCTGCTATAGTAACCATATGAAAGATAAAATCTGTTGCTGAGGGCGATTTTCCCGGATTTTGCGCTGTGGCTGTAAAGGCGCTGAACAGTCGTGGATTTTAACAATACTCGGAAAACAGTATAAATAAAAAGTAAAAACTGTTTCGGAAAATAATGAAGAAAAACGGAGGGGATCAAATGGATACATTAAAAATCCTGGTGGTGGACGATGAGAGCCGCATGAGAAAGCTGGTAAAGGATTTCCTGACAAAGAAGAATTTCCAGGTACTGGAAGCCGGTAATGGTGAAGAAGCTATGGATATCTTTTATGAGGAGAAGGACATCGCACTGATCATTCTGGATGTCATGATGCCGAAGATGGATGGATGGGAAGTTTGCCGTGAGATTCGCAAGAACTCAAAAGTTCCGATCATTATGCTGACTGCAAGAAGTGATGAGAGAGATGAGCTTCTTGGATTTGATCTGGGGGTAGATGAATACATCTCCAAACCATTCAGTCCGAAAATCCTTGTTGCAAGAGTGGAGGCAATTCTGAGACGTACAGGTCAGAATAATCCTGAAGATGTGATTTCAGCAGGCGGCATTGTTATAGATAAAGCAGCACATCTGGCTACTGTGGATGGTAAGCCTATGGAACTGAGCTTTAAGGAATTTGAACTTCTGACATATTTTCTGGAGAATCAGGGAATCGCACTTTCCAGAGAAAAGATCCTGAATTCTGTATGGAATTATGACTACTTTGGAGATGCCCGTACGATTGATACCCATGTTAAGAAGCTCAGAAGTAAAATGGGAGATAAAGGTGAATATATAAAGACTGTATGGGGTATGGGATACAAGTTTGAGGTAGACGAATGACAGGAAACGGAAAAACAGATAAAAAATTTCATACTCTGCAACATCAGATTTCAGTAGTGTTTATATGTCTGTTACTGCTTTCGATCTTTACCATTACTCTGATCAATGGTCTTTTTCTTGAAAAATATTATGTATCCAAAAAAGTAGAAGTGCTGGAGGAGGCAAAAGAAGTGTTGTCTCAGATGAATCTGGATGACATCCTGCAGTATGATACAGATATAGAAGAGGACAAAAAAGGGGCACAGATGAGATTTCGGATGAGATTGAAA
>ENA-OQJK01000151-OQJK01000151.1-human-gut-metagenome-genome-assembly--contig:-NODE-151-length-15525-cov-3.844265_pt1 | contig 15525 bp, 16 predicted proteins | sample MGYA00242605_ERZ504771 | MGnify/ENA primary metagenome ERZ504771 (study PRJEB26092, sample SAMD00036353) | human gut metagenome | host: Homo sapiens | study: EMG produced TPA metagenomics assembly of... | reverse complement strand
ACACCCCTGCTTTTTATTTTTTCTGTCAAAAATCATTCATGTCTGTTTCCTCTTTCGCTGATTAATCAAAATTCTATGATATATTGGTGAAGCTTCTGTCAGCCTGCCCCCAGCAGAAGCCATGCGTCACCTGACGGATCATAATAATAAACCACATTGTCTCCTACTGCATAATAATGTTCTTTTGTAAAATGATCCTCATGATCCGTTCCCAGAACAAATACCGGACAATTTCTTCCTTCAATGTACTCATCAGTGCCTGTATACCACAGAGACATTCCAAGACCAAGGTAATAGCTGACTTCATCTGTCTCAGAAAGCTGTTCTCTGGCAATCTTTATATTCAATGCTGAATCATGCTCCGGATTACACTCTGGATCGTACTCTGACTCATACACGGGATTATATTCCGGATCATACTCATCCCAATTATAATATATGGAGAAATCATAGCAGTGGGTTTCTGCTGCAAGATGTCCATCCTTTAACGACACCATAGGATGGTATTGTATACTCATATTCTGCTTCTGTACAGAAACCATCACATTGGAATGAATCTCACTCACATTGCAGCGCAGGATAATGATTTCATTCTCCTTCCCTGTATAATATGGGGCGTTCAGATCATCCAGATATTCCCCTTCTTCCGTAGGCTGAGCCGGATAAACGCTGACCCTGCAATCATCCCCCGGGACAATGGCATAAATTTCATATCCCCCTGCATCAACCACTGTTCCATCCTGTAAAAAAGGATACGCAGCTGCCACTTCTCCCTGTCTGGTATATTCAAGTATCTCTGCTGCCTCTGCACCTTCATAGGTATATCCCAGAAATGCCATTCCGGCCTGACATTCATTTTCCCTGATAATGTCCTGCAGAATTGCCAGATTCTCATCTGCCCCAGGTGCTCTGGCAAATACTTCTCTCATACCTCCGCCATGGATACCAACAGAAAACAGTACCGCACAAACACATACAGCAATCGAATATTTTTTCATACTCTCATCTCCCTTCTTATCAAGCGGATATTTGCACTCCGCTTCGCTTTCTGCTCATAATAGAATAACTTCGTAGTTTATCAGCTTGCTATTTTAACGTAGTTACGATTAGCTTACTTTCCAGTGCAGCCGCTATCAGATCTTCTTTACAGCTGTATCCTGCCTTGGCGATCATTTCCTGAAAATTCCATCTCACCCCGGAGGTAGAGCATTTCATTTCTCTTGCAATCTCTGAATATGACATTCCACGGATATACAGGCGGAGCATCTCAAGCTGCCTGGGACTGATATCGCCGCTTGTGATCCAGTTAAGCTCCACCTTCGGCGTCATATCCGGAAATACATGCTCACCATTTAAGGTTCTGTGGATCACACTCCGTATTTCCTCTTCCCCGTGATCCTTATACCAGAGACTGTCTGCACATCCACTTTTTGCCCTTTCCAGCACCTTGGGATCGATCAGGGAAGTAACGATCAATACCTTTGTATAGGGATACTTCTCCCTGATCACTTTTCCGGCACTGAGTCCATCATGATTATGAAACGTCTGCACATCCATGATCATAAGATCAATTGCCGAATAATCACAGATTTTTACAGCTTCACGTGCATCTGAAACTGTCTGGACATGTCGGAATTCCGGCTCCTGCATAATAATATATTCAAAATACTTCTGCATGATCTTCTGATCTTCTACTATCAGTATCCGTACCATCGAATCCCATCCTTTCTGTCAGTGGCATTTTCAATATCAGACAAAACTCAGGGGAAAAAGAAACCTGCATCCTGCATTTTCCTGATTCAGCTGCCTTTCTCAGTGCAGATAAACCACCGCCTTCTTCCGCATTTTTGTCAGGCACCTCTCCATCATTGGTAATCTGAACAGTATATTCATCTGCATTTTTGTCTATCTTCACCCAAACAGTACTGCCATGGGCATGTCTGGCACAATTTGTCACACATTCGCGGATTGCCCTGTCTGTCAGCAGCCTGTAAGATGGATGCATGGGAAAGTTCCCACTGATCTGAACTGAAATTCCAAGCTCTTCTGCATGTCTGATCGTATCCTTATATACTTCTTCCATACTCTCAACAGCAGAATCGGTAAGAATATAAACCAGATGTTTCAATACAGACAACTGTTTATCCATTTTATCCGGGTCTTCTTTTCTTTCCAGTATTCTTCGTATTGACAGAAGGCTTCGTCCAAAATTGTCATGAACCTGCATTTTCATGACAAGCGTCTCCTGCTCTCTGATTTTATCTCCGATTTTTTCGTACATTTCCTCCAGCTTATGATTCAGGATTTCCAACTTTTCATTGTTTGCCCTGATTTTTTCACCATTGTAATAAATTTCTGATACATTAACTGCCACTGTCTGCAGATATCCTGCACAATCCGGCTCCTGCAGACTATATTCCTGAAACATCCAGACGGAACCATCAGGAAAATAAAACACATTACTGTCTTTGCTCAATCTGCAAAGACCTTCCGATTCAGGTTCCCCACTCATTGCTTTCCTTAATGCTTCATAATCCTGCAGATAAGAACCAGTCATGATTCTGCTCAGTTCCTGCATCTTGGTATTACACAAAACAATCCTTCCAAGAGGATCCGAAAAACAGACTCCACAGGGAACGTCATTCACAGCCTCATTCACAGACCAGTAAGACAGAGAATGATGATATCTGCGTCTCTCGCTCCGGATTGCCCAGCAAAGATAAAGCAATAATCCTATAACCACCGTCATTAAAACGCTGAACGGATACCCCTGAAGCATTGGCTGATAGAAACTTTCTCCCAGACAATATCTGTGATCATTCATCAGAACGCCCATAAACATAAAAGAAACAGCAAAGACAGCCACTGCCGTTACGATTTTCTTTTTTCCGGAAAAACAGGTGATTCTTACCAACAGGAGAATTAGTTCCAAAACCAGGCAGATTTCAAAAAGAATCATCAGAAAATCCTGCATTGCCATACCGCATTCCACAAAATCGATCATCTTCCACCTATCTTTCTGAAGACGATACAACTGATAAACCATTCGTTTTCATCTTCCTGCTGCACTTTTAATTCCGGTCTTTCTGACATGACTCCACGCAGATCCACCTCTGATACAATATGAACTGAAATCCGCAGCGCATCATCAATCTGCGACACACGGTAAAAAACAGACTGCATGATATCAAGCAATCGTTCCACAAGCCATTCAAAGGTGTCATAGCATTTTAGTATATCATCTGCATTCATCTGCACATCCACATTTTCCACGTAGTAAGCAGCCCGGATCCTGCATAATTTTAAGCTGTCACAGGATTCCGCCAGGCTTTGTCTGAGATCTTCCATTGTAAGCAGATTTCCATCTGATGCATATTGTGTCAGCACCAGATTCTTTCTCCGCTTCAAATACGTACCAACAACTACAATTTTACCGAGAATCCGATCATATTGTTCCCTTGATTCTGTCCGTTCCAGCTCATCCATAAACTGTGACAGCAATTCCAGCTGACCTGCTGTCTGATTCTGTATCATATTTAACAGACGGTTCTGTTCTTCTGTCTTTCTCCGCTCAGCCTCTTTCTGATAAGCTTTCTGTAACAGACGGTTTCTGGCAGTCAGTTCCTCCTGCTGTTCCCGAATATCCTGATACTGATCCAGCAGTACCGAAATATCCTCTGACCAAAACAAATGTCCTCCCCTTATAGGAATATGGTTGATCCGGATTCCCTGTTCCTGTACGGATGATCTGTCTATTATGATTTTACGCAGTTCAGGCGACAACTCAGGAAAGTCACCGGAATGATAATAGCGCTGAAAAGAATGATCCGTAATCTCTGCATCCAGTCCTCCGGAAGTCTGGAATAATTCAAAATATCGATTATTGGTCTGTATCAATCCACATAATATACAACCCTGAAAAATTGCTGCCATTAAAAGGCAGCACACTGCCGTCATATCCCCTGCAATGATTTTGATGAAAGGCAGGCGGAGTATATTTCCGATATTCCATCCCAGAAGCAATATTCCCGGAATCACCGGCAGCCAGAACTGTTTCTTTCCCGGAATTCTGCTTTTTCTGATCAGAATAATTTCCATCCCTGTCAGACAGATCAAAATCCATCCCTGAATCACCATAAAAACAATGCCATAGCTGTAATCTTCATCCGAAAATGGGGGCTGTTTGGAAAAACGAAATACCAGCTGATGCAAATCATTTGTAAAAACACTTACGATCAATATCGCTGCCACGGTCAATAAAATTATAACCTTTCTGACCGTTTTCTCTTCCTCCTTTTCGCCCAAAAACATTGCTGCTGCCAAACCCAGAACCGGAATCAGGAGCATGGGAATATAATATAGATACCAGCAGATATGTTCTCCAAGAGGATCATGAAAAATATGAAATTTTACTGTCCGCACAAAGAACCAGAATACCATCAGACAGCCAATTGCAGTCAGACATCTGCGCGTTTTTTTATGTACTACATGCTTTCCCAGATAAATCACCCAGGCACAGTACATTCCCAGATAAATACAGCTACGACACTGATCTGCCAGATTTCTCATAAAAACATTTTCCGTTCTCACCTGCCTGCAGAAATAAGCCAGCAACACACTTATCAGAATCACTCCATATGACAGAGTCCTCTTTTTACTGTATGTCATGAAAGTTCCTCTCTTACCGGAGCGGGTTTGAAAAATGCTTTACGCAAGATGTGCGTCACAATTTGCAGGAATGATTTTTCAAACACACCCAACCTATTTTTGTAATAATTATACTATAAAGTACTATTTTATCATATAGTTTTCAGAAGAATCATCTATTTTCAGAGTTTTTATCACAAACAGAGTGAACAATCCTGTCCACTCTGTTTCCCATTGCTTAAAACGGTCTTGGCTGACCACAGTATTCACAAAACTTTCCGGTATTCTCTGCACCGCACTGACATTTCCACGAACTGTTATTCTGTTGCATTCCTCCAGTCATGTTCGTTTCTGACATTCCCGTCTGCTGCATTCCTCCGTTCATGTTCATTCCCGGCATCCCAGACTGCATCCCTCCATTCATATTCATTCCGGGCATCCCGTGCTGCATTCCCACATTCATGTTCATCCCGGGCATCCCAGACTGCATCCCTCCGTTCATGTTCATCCCGGTCATTCCAGGCTGCATTCCCGCATTCATGTTCATTCCTGACCATCCCCGTGCTGCCATTCCCGCATTCATATTCATCCCGGCACTCCCAGACTGCATTCCTCCGTTCATGTTCATTCCCGGCATCCCAGACTGCATTCCTCCGTTCATGTTCATTCCCGGCATTCCGGACTGCATTCCTCCGGTCATGTTCATTCCTGACATTCCGGACTGCATCCCGGCTGCATTTGGTGTCAGTGCCGCAATAATCTGATAAGCAGTCTGCTCCACTTCCATCAATTCCCTTCTGTTATCACTGCTTATAGAGAAAGTATTCAAGCGAAAATCCATATCATCAAACCACTGAGTTCTCACTTTAATACGCATGGTATAATCAAATTCATATTTATATACCGGTGGCTGATAACTTACAGTTTCTCCATCCTTTGTATATGTTTCCTCATGCTGCTGTTGGTCTACATCAACCCTGCACTGTACAATGGCTGATAAAGGAACTATGTCCGGGTTTTCATTGACATCCAGTTTCCGCGCAACAGTAAAATTCCCCTTATTATCATCAATAAAAACATTGTAATTTCTGGTATTGATCTGACGGGTTATACAAAAGTCCATTACCGCTTTTTTGTTTTTTTTCACGATATTCCAGCTGGCGTTTGATATCCTCTACTGTACTGTGCCGCCGCTCCTCAAACCATGGTGATAATTTTTTCGCACAATCCTTACACAGATTTCCGTCATCCAGTTTTCGATTTCCCAATAAACCAATTTTCTCTCCGCAGATGTCACAGATTTTCTTATCAAATAATCCCATACCCTATCCTCCTTTTTTATCTGAAAACCCATACTGCCTCACCGGAATGGTGCGGCAGTATTTTACCTTATTCTGTAACAATTATTTTTTCAAAATATGTCTTTACGGAAAAATACAACTTCACCTGTTTCAGAATCATCTGCTTCTTCGCCGTCATCAGATTCCTCTGCATCGTCTTCTGCTATCAAACACAGTTTTCCATCATCCAGTAAATTGAACTTCATATTATCAAGACTGAAAACATAGTTCCTGCCTCATCCTCTGTTACAGCCTTTAATACCAGTGCGTTTCCTTCCACGTCGCCCTGAAGTTCTACTTTTGTCTCTTCTCCGCTCTCTATTAAGATAATTTCAGCCTTTCCGTCTTCCACAGACATACTCATTTCAAATCCTGTAAAGTCAGCATTAACTGGCATCTGCATTCCAAATGCTTCCATCAGAGTACAGCTCCATTCTCCTTCAAAATCCTTCATGGTTGGATTTTCTACCGGTTTGCCCGGCACATAAGGCTCATACTCTTCCTTTTCCTGACTCAGGATCATTGTCGTTCCATCTGCTGTTAAGGTTATCTTACCGTCCTTGTACTCACATTCTCCTGTCTGATCATTATGAGTCATCAAAATTTTATCATTTTCTATTTTCCACTCTGATTCATCTACTTCAGGCTCTTCCCCATAAACAGAACTTGTTGTTTCCATTTTACCGTCTTCTTTAATGTCCACGGTCACTTCCATTCCCATTGCCCCCGGATGAAAGGATGCACCTTCGCCCATAGAAAGCTCATTTACATACCAGGTTCCAATAACATCCTTTTCTTCAAGGGCATAAACACTTACACTCATAAAGCCTGCCATTAAGACTCCTACTGTTCCTGCCATCCACAACCTCATTTTTTTACTCATACAAACATCTCCTTTCTTTTTAATGTACTCCTCGGACTCTTTTTTACTTAATTTTGTGAGAAGATTTTTTGTTTATCTACATTATACGTGAACGCTCAGATATTTACACTAGCACTTCTGACAGTATGCATGTAATTTTTTGGATAAATTAAAACCTGCTGAAAAGTTTTTAACTTTTCTCAGCAGGTTCATTAAAATACTTTCTGTTTTGGCGCATTCTCTCCAGATTTTCCAGAATTATATCTGCGCTGATTGGTTTGGCAATATGAGCGTTCATACCCGCTTTGATTGCCTTTTTACGGTCTTCTTCAAAAGCATTGGCAGTCATCGCAATGATTGGTATATTTGCGCATTTCGGATCATTCAATGTACGGATTTCCCGGGTTGCGGTGTATCCATCCATCTTCGGCATCTGAATATCCATGAAGATCAGATCATATTTTCTGCCTTCTGCAGATGACATGATATTCACAGCATCTGTACCATCCTCAACGCAATCCACATCCAGACCAATTTCCTCCATGATCGCTGTTGCGATCTCCCGGTTCAGCTCATTATCCTCTACAAGAAGAACTTTCTTCCCTTCATAACGCCTCTGGATTTCTGCCCGGATTTTCTGCTTCTCATTCTTAAGGGGCTCTCTTTGCTCCGAATCAGGTTCCTCCTTCACAGTCGTCCCTGATATTTCACATTCAAGCATAACCGTAAACTCCGTTCCCCTTCCTACTTCGCTTTCAACCTGAATCGTACCGCCCAGCATATCCACAATGTTTTTGGTGATTGCCATTCCGAGACCGGTTCCTCCTATTCCATTCTCCGTAACGGTATGTTCTCTTGTAAATGAGTCAAACACCTGCTCCCTGAACTCCGGCGACATCCCAATTCCATTATCCTTCACACTGAATACCACTGTTGTACATCCGTCTCTTCTGCATGGTTTCTCAGAAACACGAATGTTAACCGTACCCCCGACCGGTGTAAATTTCACAGCATTACTGCTGATATTCAGAAGCACCTGCGTCAGGCGCAACTTGTCGGTAATGATATCTTCATGGAGTACATCCTGTGTATCAATATACAGCTCCTGCTGTTTAGAATGTACAGATTCCTGTATAATTGTATTTAAGTCATGCAAGATATCCGGCAGGTGTACAACTGTATATTCAATCCGTACGGAACCGTTCTCGATTCTGCTCATATCCAGCACATCATTGATTAGGCTGAGCAAATGCTGACCGGATATATGGATTTTTTTCAGATAATCCAGAACAAGCTCCTTATTGTCAATATGTGTTGTCGCAAGCGCAGTAAATCCAATGACCGCATTCATCGGCGTGCGGATATCATGAGACATATTATTCAGAAACACAGTCTTCGCCCTGTTCGCATGTTCTGCAGCCGCAAGTGCATTTCTCAGATTCCTATCCTGCGCAATCTCACGTTCTTTTTCTTCTGTCGCATCACGGATTGCAACCAGAACTGTACACAATTTCCCATCTTTATCATATCCCTGTGGCACAATGATCATTGTCATCCATCTTTCATCCACTGTCCGAGCTGTAAAACTCAGCGTTTCACGTTCTTCCAGACGTTTTGCCACCGTACTTATATCGACAAATTCCCAGTATGCCTTCTGAAATGGCTCTGCAATCACCTGCCTTATAAGTTCTTCCTGATGCGCTTTGAAAAGCATATCCCCTTTCTGATCTGGCTTCATATTTCCTGAAGATTTCAGGATTTCGATTTCCTCTGTTTTTAGATTCACAAGAGAAATAGAGGCATATGCATGCCCCAGTGCATTGATCACCCGAAGTCTTTTCTGGTCCTGAAGGATACTTCTCTTTTCTGTTCTGCTCCTGTTCACCCGATAAAGTAAGAAAAGGAGCAGTGCAAGCAGCACATAAATCACACATATAATATTTCGTGTGATGTACACCTGACTTTCCGGGAAAAAGATATATGCATCGTAGTCTTTGATCTTCTCCCGACGTCCGAACCAGTTTCCTGTCTCTGAACGAAGATGGACAATTCCATTCTCATCTACCTCAAATTTATTTTTATACTGACTTTTTGCTTCTTCTATAGAGCGGGCAGTCAGCTCCTGTCTGTTTGTACTGACAACCTTATCATCATCACAGATCACAACACTTCCATTCATCTCAAAAGGAAAGTCAGAAAATAACGATGCCATCGTCAGATCTCCGTTAAGCTCATTTACTTCCTCCTTCTGCGCATATGTGATCAGGATACCTGCTGCATCCTGTCTTGCCACTGCCGCAAAATCATAGATCTTTCCTTTATTTCTCAGACGAGTGGTATAAGTCTTTTCCGGATGCTCTGCAATATCACGTACATAATCACTTTTGATCAGCTTCTGCCACAGCGACATAGTATCTCCATCTTTTGCACTCTGTTCTGTCACCTTCAGATTCTGATCCAGTACAAGGATTCCTGTCAGGCGCTGTTCCCTGGCATATTCGTCTAGCATTTCTGTACTGAGATTTCCTTCCTGTTCTATGACTCTGCTTAATTCTGTTGTTTTGTCCAAAAGACGTACCAGGCTTTTCACCTGATCATTGGTGTTATAAATCTCATAACTTTCAATTCGGTTTTTTACAAAATCAAAGGTCTCATCCAGAGTACTGTTCAGCTTGCTATTATCTCTCGCTGTCAGCAGAAGAAAAGTCAGTATTCCGGAAAAAATCAGAATAAACACAAGCAAACACGCATTTCTGTCGACCCTCTTTTTCTTCTGTTTCTGCGGTATCTGCCTTCTTATCTGTCTGCTCATTTACTTTCTCCTCCCGGCAGAGTTTCGTCCGCATCCAATCCGTATTTTGTAACTATTTTTTCTGTAATCCCTTCGCTTTGCATCTCTGTAAGCGTTTCTGTAAGCTTTTCTGCCAATTCTTCGTGAGTTCCTTTTTTGAAAGCAATTCCAAGTTCTGATTTATAAGGACTTTCCTCCAGCATACGGTAAACGCCCTTGCCATCCTGTATCAGACTGCCAAGCATTGCCTCATGTCCCGCAATCGCATCTGCATAATTTTTTCTAAGTGCAGCATAAAGCTCATTCGACGAAGAAAAACAGTTCACCTGTTCTGCATGCGGAAGATCTGATTTTATATTATGAAGAAAGAGATCTTCTGCTTTTGTAGTCGCCTGAACTGCAATCCTCTTCCCTTTCAGATCCTGAAGTGTCCGGATTTCACTCTCGGCTCTTACAACCACCATCTGACGACTGTACATATACGGTCCTGCCCACTGATATTTGTTTTCTCTTTCATTCATGGAATAGCAGCTCCACAGACAGTCTATTGTTCCATCTGACAAAAGTTTCTCTTTATCTTCCCAGACAACCTTCTCAAATTCAGGCTGATAACCCAGCCTCTGAAAGGCTTCCTCTGCAAGTTCCACATCAATACCTTTATACTCGCCATCACTCGTCTGATAGCTGTAAGGTTCAAAATAATCTATTCCGATAACAATCTCCGGCAATTCACTGTCCGATGTTTTCTCTTTCTTTATTCCACATCCTCCCGGTATAAGGCTGCCTGCCAGAAGAAGTGCTGCAATACAAATTCTTTTTCTGCGGGTATGGGAGTCATTCTTTCGATTTTTTCTCATATCCAGTTCCTTTCCATTTATTACTGTTTCATAACCTGCGTGTCAGTGACCTTGTTTTCCCAATTAAAACAGAGGGCTTATCCAATTCGGGTAAACATCAAAACGGTGCAAAAAAAGTCCCACGTAAAAAACTTTTACAGGAACTTTTTTCATAATCATCTCAGTTTTTTGACTGATCTTCCTATAAATCTATCAACAAAACTTCTGATACAGATTATACATTTCATATACTTTCATGTCTACAATTATTTACTGCTCTGAAATATAAAACACACGTTACTGTTCACAGTAACGTAGCCAAAATTCATTCCAGATTGCCTGCGGCAATGGAATTTTGAATAGGACCTGCTGATTGCGGGAATACTTTTTTATTTCCAGTCAGAAGCAAGGCATACAGGGTACGGAGTCCTGAATTTCCATTCTGTCAGGTTCTACCAGGCAGTCATAGGCCAAAATATGCACTCCTGCCTTTTTTGCCTCCTGCAGGGTTTCTCCAAATTCCCGATGAGTCTCCCAGTTGGGCTCAAACCTGTCAACTCCCTTCATCTGGATCACCAGAAGCAGATAAGCTTCGTATCCTTCCTGCATACAATGGATCAGCTCCTTCAGATGTTTCACACCTCTTTCTGTCGGTGCATCGGGGAAGCGTGCTATATTATCCGACTCCAGAGTGACACCTTTTACTTCTATAAAAGCCTTGCGTTTCTCTGAACAGACATAAAGATCAAATCTGGAATTTCCATAGGTCTTCTCCGGCGTTACCTGAACTTTTTCCGGAAAAAGATGTCCTGCCTTTACCCACTCCAGTGCTGCTTTATTGGGAATCTGAGAATCCATATTAATCAGGCCCCTGCCCTTTTTATTTACGCAGATTAGATCATAGGCTGTCTTTCTCGCCGGATTGCTACTCTTTTCCAGAAAAACCTGTGTACCCGGGACCAGAAGCTCCCTGCACCTGCCTGTATTCTTTACATGAACCGTTTCCACCTGCCCATTGATCTCCACATGTGCAATAAACCGATTAGGACGATCTATGAAACGGCCCTCTGTGATATGTTCGTACTTCATTTTTTCTGCTCCTCTTTACGCATTGTATACATACCATAACATGTTTTCCTCATACCTACAACATTTTCATTTTGGAAAACTATTCTCCAAACAAAGTGCCCCCGAGGATGTCAAGTCATTGCTACAAAAAATATGCGGCTCTTTTGCCACCAAAATGGCTTAAAACCGCATATTTCTGTATAGAGGACGTTATATAATTGTCACAAAGTAGGTGGGGAGGATGTAACGTCATTGCTACATCTTTTCTATCCTAATGCGTCAATATTTATTCCTACTTTCGCAAATAAAAATTGTAGCAACACATGCATTTGCGTATCTGGATTATCATAATATCTGTTTTCTTTTGGCGTTTTATTTGCCTCTTTACCCTGATTATCCTCTGATATTTTTTTACCCCTTTGAATTGCATTCTTTATATCAGATAATCCGATTTGATTGACTATTTCCGTTACCCTTTTTTCTTTTTTTATTGTTTGCATCTGCTGCTAACCCAAAAACTTGTCGTAATTTATCAGCATATGCATCCTGATTTTGTACTATATCAAAATAGTCTTCTTTATGAAGAATCAGCCATAAATCAAAACAATAATTTGTATATCCTAATTCAATCTTATTTTCTATTGCCAAATCTATTGCTTCTTCATACTTATCCTTTTTTTCCGTCATAATCAAAAACAGATACTTTGTTTTCCTTACCAATAGATTTCTGAATAGTTCGTTCTACCACACACTTAGGATTTCCGCCATATGGTTCCGCATAATCAAATACTAAATCATGCGTTCTTTCTTCAACGCAATTCACTAATTCTGCTACTTTATCAAAATATATTCTTTCCTGGTTTTTTCCCTCACATCCTACAATGCAGAGGAATTGTGGTCTTCGTATTTTATTGTTCTTTGGACGATTCAAGATTATTCGCCTCTCTTTCCAATATGTGCTTAAATGCAATTTCCAAATCCATATGTGGCAATGCTCCATATTTTCCATTCAAATAATTTTTTAATATTCTTTCTTCTGGACGTAATTTGTAATCTGCTAAAGAATATATCTCGCTCACCATATCATTCCTTCGCTTTTCAACCATTACAATTTGATCATGTCTAAGCAATTCACCGTCTAAATATATTGGATTATGCGTATTGAAAATTAACTGAGCATTATTTTTATTGATATCTTTATTGTTAAAAATTCTTATCAGCGATACAACAATTTCAAAATGCAATGAAGCATCCATTTCATCCAAAACAATGACCCCGCCATTATCTAAAACATCTATAAACGGTTGTAACAATCTAATCAAATGGATAGTTCCTCTCGATTCCATCAGCTCTGAATCTACAATCATGGATATTGCATATTTTTTTTGTGGTTGCTCATCTTTTCTTAATGGTACTTGATACATTGAACACATAGATAATTCATCATTATCTGTTTCTGCCATAAATCCAATTTTTTGATTTCCAAACTCAGCTATATTCATAACTTCTTTAACTGAGGCACTTTCGAAAATATTTCTACGAATATCTTTATCTGGTTTTTTATTAAATATCGTCTTTAAGTCTTTTTGTCTAAAATTCATGTCATTTGCATTCATAATAACATTAAATTTTTCAAACCATAAATTAAAATCCTCAAAATATTTTTTATCAAACAAATTGCTAATTGCACCTGCTACAACTAACTTTTGTTTATCCAATGTCTGGTTCAATTTGTGAATCAAGCGTTCAGAAAAATCCGCATCATCCTTATTAATATAACCTTTTTTTACTAATTTCTTTACATCCACATAAATTTGATTTTCATCATCTCGTGAAAAGAACAAGTCATCATTAACATAAAGAACCTCTTCTTCAATTTTATATACATCAATATCCGTAAACTTAATTCCGTATCTATAAATATTATTTTGAGTGGAAAATGTAATTTCTAAAGAAACCGGATCATACCAACTTGTATCTCTAATAAAAGATAACATACTTTTATAAGATTCCAGCTCTTTGCAATTTAAGGTTCCTTTCATAACCATTTTTTTTAATATATCCATTGCCAACACAATGTTGGATTTTCCACATGCATTTGCTCCATAAATGACAGTCATTGGTAATACTCTTAACTTATTACCATTTACACTTTTATCTATCACATAATCATTATGCGTTTTCTGTTTACTTGAAAGCATTGTAAAAAAAGTCTCATCTTTAAATGACCTAAAGTTTTCCATTTTAAAGTTTAACAACATTTTTTTTGCATCTCCTTTCCATTTCTTTATATAATTATACATCATTATTGCTTTTTATCAACAATTTTATTGTTATTATATGCTAATTTGTTGCTATTTATACTCCACCTCCACTCTCCCGTCATCATACACATATATTCCCTGCACATATTCTTCCAGCATCTCTCGTGTCAGATTCTCATAGCCTAAATACTTCAACATTTGCTCCACCGGAACATTCTTTTTCATCAGGATTTCTTTCTCGTCGTTTATCAACTCATCCAGTTCCTGTACACGTTTCTGCAGTCGTTCTCTTTCTTCTTCCAACTGCTTCTTGGCTTCCATAAACTGATTCTGGTTCATCTGTCCCTCGTGATACTTCTCATAGTTCTGGCGGTTCTGGATTTTTATTTGTTCTTGACACTTTTCACAATCTGCACTTTCCGTCTTATAGGCTTCTATACTTTCCTCATGCTGTTTTCTCATGGATTGCTGCATCTGTTCTTGGCTGATATTCTGACGTAAGTAAGCCTTTATTTCTGCCAGCACGATATGCTCCAGCATTTTGTTATCCGCTTTCCCGGCAAAACATCCTGTATCTTCTTTTCCTTTACTGTAAGCACAGCTATAAAGGATATGACCATGAACCGGACTGCTTGAAGTCAAGCTTCTGCGACAATTTCCACACTTCACATAGCCACCTAACAGTGTTGTTTCCCTGTCGAATTTGCTTTTCTTGGTGTATCTGATCTGCAGGGACTGTGCTTTTTCAAAAACTTCTTTTGATACGATCGGCTCATGGTGATTTTCCATCACTTTCCACTGATTTCTCGGCACTGGTACTTCTTTCCCTGTTCCGGGATCTGGAATCTTTGTCTTTCCATAGACCATACAGCCTATATAGGTCTTATCATCCACAATCTTCCGTATCATATCACTCGTCCACTGCAATCCTCTTGATGCAGCTTTCTTGCTGTCTGATTTCTGTCGTCTGCTCATAGACTGCAAGGGAGTCAATACACCCTCTTCATTGAATAACTTACAAATCTCCATCTTGGAATATCGCTGATTGGTCAGTTCAAATACTCTGCGAATCACTTCCGCTTCGTCCTCTACAATCACCAGTTCTTTCTTATTTTCTGGATTGATTCGATACCCATAAGGTGCAGAACCACAACAATACTCACCTTTTCCCCGTCTGGTGCTGACTGCTGCCTTTACCTTTACAGACTGATCTTTCACATAGAAGTCTGCGATCAATCCTTTAAACTGTACTTCGATGTCTGAACTCTTTCCTTTATAATCTTTAGAATCATATCGGTCTGAAATAGAAATAAATCGTACTCCCAGGAATGGAAAAATCTGTTCCAGATAAGTTCCCATCTCAATATAGTTTCTGGCAAAACGTGAAAAATCTTTTACCACAATACACTGCACTTTGTTCTCTCTGGCAAGTTCCAAAACCTGCTTAATTGCCGGACGATCCATACTGGAACCAGAATACCCATCGTCGTAGAACTCCTGAAATGGCATAGAAGCCAGTTCCGGGATATTGGAAATATAATCTTTTACCAGTTTTCTCTGATTGATAATGCTGTTACTTTCTCCCTCTGAATCATCTTCCATGGAAAGACGATAATATCCAATAATCAGTTTCTGATCACTCATGTTCTACCCGCCCCCTTAAACCGAAGTTGATTTCCAGTCTGCCATCACTATATAGATACATACTTTCAATCAA
>ENA-OQJK01000150-OQJK01000150.1-human-gut-metagenome-genome-assembly--contig:-NODE-150-length-15567-cov-3.706412_pt1 | contig 15567 bp, 20 predicted proteins | sample MGYA00242605_ERZ504771 | MGnify/ENA primary metagenome ERZ504771 (study PRJEB26092, sample SAMD00036353) | human gut metagenome | host: Homo sapiens | study: EMG produced TPA metagenomics assembly of... | reverse complement strand
CCCTTTTGAGTAAAAATTCCAATCCAATGACCTTTTATATTGCTATTTTCCACGTCAAACTCCCATCGCTTGTATGGTTCAAAAAGGGTAATTGTAAATGTAGTGGCGTAGCCATTTTTTGTATATTCTATAAACTGTTTGTCACTTATAATTTCAGTTTTACTTAAATCAGTACGCCATATATAATTTTTTACATCAGTTATAACATTCCAAACTGTTTGAACATCATTTTCAAAAACAGCTTTAATATTTGATCTTGCCATAAATTACTTCTTCTCGTTTCGGATAGATAACCAGTATTCATACTCAGCATTTTCCGGATCAGCCTGTATATAGCGTTCAATATCTGGAGCATTTCCATATTCAAATCCAGAGAATGGGAGCCACTCAGTAATGACACGGCGTTCTAAGTCTTGCAAAGATACATTTGTTCCTTTCCCCGAGAAAATTGCCCATTTTGACGCAGGAATAATTAACTTCTCAAATTCAAATTTTGCTGTTTCAGATGTTGCAACTGCAATATAGTATTTCCATGTCTCATAATCCCCGCAAACACTTATCCCCAGCAAATCGCAAACTTCGCCTTTGTCTAAGGAATTAAGTTTTGCAAGAGTACCATCCTGTACAGCGTTATCCCAAAACTGTGGAACAGTACAAAAATTTTTTTCTAGAGATTTATCCAATAACATAGAGACACCTGCTACTTCAAAAGCAGATTGTTCCTCAATCCGATAAGTTAGTTCTTCTGTTCCTGTGATAGTCAGCTTGAAACTGATTGGAGGGTATGTTTTTAATAATGTCCCTTTTTTCTTGCCTCAGAGGGGGTAATCCCGTGGAGACATTGAAATGCTCGGCTAAATGCCGTTGGGGAAGAATAGCCATATTTCAAAGCAACATCTATGACTCGCTCTCCTTTTTGAATATCCGCCACAGCTAACGACAATTTTCTTCTGCGTATGTATTCGGATAAAGGAACATTATTCATAAAGGCAAACATTCTCTGAAATTGATAAGTAGAGCAACATAGCATTTTTGCCAGTTCGTCATACTCTATGGTTCCTGTCAGATGATCTTCGATATATCTAATCGCAATATTAAGCTGTTTTACCCAATCCAAATTTATTTCCTCCCTTATCATAGCGAATATAATTGCTATTTTCCTCTCAATGTTTGCACAAAAATGAGAGATGAATTGCTATAAGAAAATTATAATTCACTTATTTGGTCCGGGCAAGTCAATCTGAACGAATAGATGAAATTAAATACTACTAAATGTAAAATTTCATTACATTCTCATAATCTAACACGAAATGTAGAATGATATAGGGTGATATGAGAATGAACCAAAATGAAAGAAAGTTTGACTTTCACGGCCTCGGGCTGGCACTCAAAAGAGCCAGAGAAGAAAAGGGCTGGACACAAGCCTATGTTGCGGAATTAGTAGACCGTGACTCCCGTACCATTATGAATATTGAGAACAAAGGCCAATATCCCAGCTTCGACCTTTTTGTTAAACTCATTACTATGTTTGACATTTCAGTTGACCAGTTTATTCATGCGGACGGAGGGGCGCAGACAAGTTCTTGTAGAAAACACATTGATGTGCTCCTAAACTCTATGAATAGAAAAAGAGCTTGTCGTGATAGAAGCCACAGCCGAGGGCATTAAGAAAGCCAGAGAAACGGAGGTTCCAGAATAAGGGCCTCTGTTTTTTTGCGCCATTTTAGGGGCTGCCGCTAAGTGGCAAGCAATGCCTCTGTGGCCACAAGTGGCACAAAGGCGGCTTGTTGGGGCTCGCCCCAAACCCGTATCTTCGGGCCAACATGGCCCGAAGTGTCAGCGTCGCTTTGCTCCTTGTTTTCATAACCTTAACGCTCCTTTTCCTGCTTTCTTCCCGGTTCGGTGTAGCCCATCAGAGTGTCAATGTTCGCCTTGATCGTGACGATCTCCTGCATATCCCGTCGTGCCTTCTGGTATTCTCCATAGAGCTGTTTTTTCTTTGCTGTGAGCTTACGGCCTTCTTCCTTCAGCACATCCATTTTAGGGAGCTTCGCCCCGCCCAGCAGAGAGCGCATTTCCGCTTGTGCAGCCCGGTACAGTTCAAGGTCGGCCTCATGCTCCGCAAGGAATTTCCGGCTGTACTTCGTCGCCTTATACTGCTCAAAGACTGGGCGGGTTTTGGCATACTGAACCGTTGCGGCCTTTAGCCCGGCATTGGTTTTCATGGCCTGTTCCGTCTGCTTGACCTGTTCGGAAATAACATGGAAACGGTCTGCCGCCTCGGTGGCTTTCTTCGCCAACTGCTCATAATCGGTCAGGTTATTGTCCTGTATATAGGCAAGAGCGGCGGCCATCTGCTTAATGTTAAATACCTTCGCCCAGCGTTCATATCCCGGCCCCTTACCGGCAGCCAGCTTTGCTTGAATATCCACCGCCAGACTGATTTTCCGCTCCGAGCGCCCGGGGCGTTTTTCTTTGCCCTCAATGGCGGACAGAACATCTTGCAAGTCGTAGCCGTCCCCCAGCGTGGAGGCACGCAGACGGGTGAAGCGTTCCTGTCCCTGCCCGGTCAGCCGGAAGCTGATACCGCCGCCTCGAACCGTCTTGACCTCATACCCGGCCCGCTTCATCAAATTGAGAAATTCGTCCAGATCAGCGGGGCGTTCCGCCAGCGCAGTATCAATAGCAAGGCGCAGTCGGTCCTGATAGGAAAGCGGCCCTTTCCGGTCTTTCTGCCACTCCCCATAGTTCCGATACTTGCTCTTGCTCCGGGGCTTCGGGTTCTCCACGATGGACAGCCCGTTTTCAAGGCACAGCCTGTCAGAGAGCCGCCGAAGGGCGAAGCTGGAGCCCCAAAAATTTCGGAATTTCCGGGTGCAGTCAAGGGTGGTGGAGTTGTAATAAATGTGACAATGGATGTGCTGCTTATCGGTGTGCGTGGTAACGATAAAAGCGTGCCGCCCCTTTGTCCAGCGCATAGCCAGCTCATAGCCGATACGGTTCGCCTCCTTCGGGGTGATCTCGCCCGGATAGAAGGATTGTCGTATCTGATAGCACAGCACATTATTTTCTTTCTTCTGTTCCCGGCCCGTCATAGCGGCATAGCTGGCCTTTGCCAAAAGGAACTCGTCCGCCACGGTGGCCGGATCACATTCATAAGCGGAGATATACTTTCCGCTTTCTGTTTTCTCCGGGTCCTTGCCATAGTCCAGACAATCCCGGATAGCCTCAGCAATCGTTTCGCCTTCGCCCGCATGGCGCTGTAACAAAGTTGTGGTAGCCAAAAATCATTCCTCCTTTCCATGAGAAAGGGGCGGCCCATTCAGACCGCCCCGACTTCGGGCCAGTATGGCCCGAGGCTGCTTAACTTGCCAGAAACCGGTACAGAGCGGATTTGCCTCCGTCCAGCGCCCAAAGAAGGGAGCCCGCCGCCGCTTGCAGTCCATACGGCGAAAGAAGGAAGGCAAGAAACAGAAATACAATCCCGCCTATGGGCGTCGGCGTGAAAAAGAGAGCGACACCCAGCACCGCCAGGATCACAGAGGCAATCGTCAGCAGGACGGCACAAATCTCAAACAGAAACACCAGCAGAGCCGCCAGAAGGGACAGCGCCAAAGCAAAGGGAGCAACCAATATTTTCAGCAGTATCTTCATCTTCAAAACCTCCTTTATCTATCCTTTCTACCTCTATTTTATCATTAGGTAATTGCGAAACTCAAAATTGAAATATAAGAGCAGTTATCCACAATAAATGGAGATGATAAATGCAGAAAAATTAAATGACGAGATATTTTAGGCACACTTAAATAAGCCATAGGCTTTATTAAATTGGTAAGTCCTATGCTATGAGAGGCTTTAAGCTACGAATGTATTCATGATGGTTGATTTTGTCTGCAAGAACAACAGTAATGAGTTGTGTGATACCGGCAAGAATCAGATCTGCATGCAGAGTCTTTTCATTTTGAGTCCGGCGCCCTGCAAGACACAGATTATCCTTGATGTGATTGATCTCTCTTTCCACTACAGTCCTGATTTTATAGGTATCATCCCATTCTTCGGTTCCACGGATTGTCCCGGGATAAGTACGAAGGTTCTTTTCAGGATATATGTATACCATGCGACCGCATTTGGAAGAAGTACACGGGTTTTCACAAAAACATTGGCGATGTGCTTTTCGAGTCGTCTTGTCATAGACCCATTTCATTTTTGGACAGACAAACTTGAACGTTGGTATACCGCTTCGTAAGTTTGATTTACTGCCCTCGGGTTTCATAGGCAGAGAAGGGTCGTGAGGGCAACAGGGAACCCCATTTTCATTAATGGAATAATCCTTATTTTCAAGACCCGATCTTGCATTCAGAGGGATATAAGCTTTCGAGAAATGTTTATCGTCACCGAAGGTGTCACCGATAAGGAGGCTCTTATAAAGCTCAACGGTATCAAAAGCTGCATCTGCGAGGAAGGTTTTCGGATTAATTAGCGGATGTTTGGAAAAGAAGTCTTTCAGTGTTGGAATCAAAAGCTTTGAATCATGAACACATTTATCTTCGTCAGGGGAATCGGATTTCTTTTCGACAACGATATCCGGATGAGACAGCATAAATTCTTTGTTATAAAAAGAGATATGTCGGATAATGCCCAGCCCGTTGGTGACAATGCCAAATTTGAAGACATAGCAAAAATGCCCATTGATATATAGCTGTTTGATCTCAGGATTAGCAGAGGCATGGGAAGGCATGGAGCCATAGGCAGCCTTGTAGGGATCATAAGATTTATCAAAGCCATGAGCTTTCGCATGCGCCTTAAGCTGCTTGATGATCCTGTTCGCATACTTCGGATTATTTTCGGTAACAAATGCTTCAATACCGGAAGAATCAAAGATGGTCATATCTGCTTTCGCAGAGTCAATTGCCTGGCAGATAGGTTCGGTAACATCAACAAGCTTATCGAATACGAACTGTAAGTCATCTAAAAAGTCCTGTTTGAAACGAGTGATTTTGGAAGCGTCAGGGACTTTGGTAAAGCCGCAGAACTCACGAAGCGGTTTTGAATAAGCGAGAAAAGTCAAGAGAAGCTGATCTGTAGGGATAGAGAAAATACGTTGTATAATCAAAGCCCACAGGAAAGCTTGCAAAGGGTATTTACGGGTTCTGCCCGTCGATGCATAGAAATGATTTCTGAAAGAAATCGGAATAAACTCATCAATATCGATATGGGTTTCCAATAGAGAAAGAAACGCAGGTTTGTCATGTTCAAATTTTTCTTGGCAATCTGTAAAAATATCTTTCAAAGAAAGCTGTTTATATGGTATCATAGGTATCAGAATAACTCCTTTCTTGGATAGTGGATTTTAGTTTTTAGCAACTCTATTATACCATATCCGGTGAGGAGTTATTTGTTTTTAGGTAACAAAAAATGCCGTATTTATGCGGCTTGTAGCGTTTCGCAAACGCCTATCTATTTTATCATGCCTGCCCGGGGACATAAATGTTGCGAAAGATTAGTAAATCCTGTCCCAAACCTTCGGGTCATACTGGCCCGAAGTGGTAAAAAAAGAGCAGGGCGGCAAGCCCCGCAACGGAAGCCTGCCGCCCTCGTCTTACTTTGCCACCAGCTCGGAAAGCTCCCGCAGCACCTTTGACACCTCGCCCCACAGCTTTTCATAGTCCCGCTTCAATCCGTCGATTTCCTCCGGGTACACGCCATAGGTGTGTGCGTGTACGGCGACCTGATTGAGATTGTTGGAACAGCGCCGTTGTAGAGAAATCAGCTCTTTTACGGGCGTAAGGTCGATGTGCAGGATATACCCGTTCAGAGCCATTTTCCGTACATAAGCCCCGGCGTTGGAAATGCCCGCCTCGGTCATCCGCTCATGGATGGCCGCCAGCTCGTCCGGCGTTACCATAACGTGCAGATGGACATTCCGCTTGCGGTTCTCCATCAGCGTTCCAACTCCCGGCCTTTCCGGCGCTCTTTGGGCTCCTTTACCTTGTCCAGCGGCTTTGCGTCCAGCTCCGGGGGCGTGGGTGGGATGGGCGTATTGTTGGGTACGCCGTCGATCATGTTGCAGTTCTGCTCCGTGGAGAGCTCGGCGGTTTTCAGATAGTTGTCTTTTTCGTGCATGACGATCCTCCTTTATCGTTCCTCATGGTTTTTATGGCTCCGCTTCTGGCCGGACTCCTTCGGGGGTTTCTGCCCTCTGGTTCCTTCTTTAAGCCGAGCGGTAATGGATGGGCGCACCCGGTCAGGATTGCCCGGTGCTGGTTTCAGCTCGTAGTCCTCCATCTGCTTTTCGGTCAGCGGCTTTGCATAGGTCAGTTCGCCCCATGCCATCAGCCTGCCGTCTGCCACAGGACGCCGCCTGTCGTCATCGTAGTTGACGATGGAAAGAGGCTGGTTATCCGGCGGCTTCGGGTAAGTTCCTATGTCCACGGGCCGCTGGGTGGAATAATAGCGGTAAACGCCCTCCGGTCCCAGCTCGGTATGCTTGACCGCCGCATGGTAAAACTGCTGATAGTCGTCCACCCGGCGGTCAAAGTCCCTCTGCGCCCACGCCTGACTGGTTCCATAGCGGCCCCAGTAGTAATCCCGATGGCCGTTTTCCCCCTCGGTAAACTGCCAGGTCACAAAGGGGCTCGGCGCTCCCGGATTATGCCCCAGCGCAAAGCCGTGTCCGGTTTCAAAGGTGGCAGCTTTCAAAATCACATATCCTTGTACTGTCTCCAAGAGATCCCTCCTTTCTGTGCCTCGGGTCAACATGACCCGAAGTGCTGGATGTTACGAAATAAGAGGGCAGACCGGGGAGAAATGTAATAAGATATTCCCACCCCGGAAACACCCTCAAAAAAGCCCGGAATGTCAAGCCTTTGGAGGCGGCAAATCGTAACAGCCGCCCGGCCTTTTCTCCCGCATTTTCCTCATGCGTTCCCGGCTTTTCCGACGGTTTCCTTCGGCCTTGCAGACGTCGGAGCAGTAGGCTTGACGCCCCTCGGGCAAAAACGCCTTTCCGCAGACCGCACAGGCCCGCAGTTCCGGGGAGATGCCTTCCGTTGTCAGCGCCGCTTGAAGCTCCGGGTCAAGGGGCAGGACAGCCTCACGGAAGTAACGGCAGTACGCCCCTGTCCAGCACTTGTGCAGCATATAACAGGCACAGTCCAGAGGAAGGCACAGGCCGCTTTCCCTGTCATAGTTGGCACACATCCCCGTGACCAGAGAACGGATTTTCTTCTTCTCGTCACGGGTCAGCTCCCGGGCGTCCATTTAAGACTTCGGGCCACGATGGCCCGAAGGGCGAGGCTCCACGATCAGCGCCCGGAACTTCTTCCGGCACTGTTTTTTCTTTCCTTTGCACTCCTTGTAGTAACGGCATCCCTTACAAGGGTCGTCATTGTCCCAGCCGGGGTGCGGTACTTCCTTCATCATTCGTTCAAAAGGGCTGCTTGTAAAATTCATTCTCATTCCTCCGTATCTTCCTCCCACGGCGGGGTATCTTCGTCCTCGGGTTCCTCTGCGATCTCCTCCAGCTCCCCGTCCTCATATTCGCAGTAATCATCTTCCAAATCCGGGGCCTCATGCTTCGGCTTGTAAATCTTGAAATAGTAACCAATCCCACCGCCGGCCAGCACCACCGCACCGATCAGGAGCAGAGAGAGAAGGGGGCTGTCCTTTTTCTCCGGCTCGGGTTCCGGTACTTCCTCCACCGGTTCGGTGGGCTTTGGCTCTGGCTCCGGGGTCACTTCTTTGGGCGGTTCCTTACCCTGTTCGGCAAGAGGCAGAAGGTCGTCTGTGGTAACGGTATTGAGGAAATAGACGTTCTCGCTGGTTTTCTGTTTGTCGATCACCAGATAAAACACGCTCTCGTCTGCTGTGGTGATGGTGTAGAACTCCTTTCCATCCTCGTCGGTGGCGTTGTCCACCACGGTTCCCGTCCCGTCCGGGGTAAAGGGGTTCTGGGTTTCCGGCTCTGCTTCGGTTTCTGCCGGGGAGGGAGCTGTCTCCGGCTGCGGCTCGCTGCTCTGTGCATAAGCCGGGACTGTAAAGATCAGGCAACACAAAAGGCTGGCAGCCATCGCCGCCAGCCTGCGGTATTTAGTTTTCTTCATGGGCTGTGTCCTCCTTTTCGGGTGCCTCCGGCTTCGGGTCAGTATGGCCCGAAGCGGTAAGGCTGTTTTTGGGGTCATTCAGAAATGCCATCAGCTGGGCGGGCGTCAGTTTAAGGGAGCGCACCGCCTGCACGATCTGGCTGTTTTCTTCCTCCTGTTTCTGCTTTTCCAGCTCCCGGATTTTGGCCTGCCACTCGGCAGCCTTCTCCCGGGCTTTTTCCAGTTCCTTATCGAGCTTGTCGATCTTGTTCATGCAAGAACTCCTTTCCTCTGGCTCACAAACGCCCGAAGGCATAGAAATGTGTCTGCCAGTAGCTTGAATTGATGTTTGCGTATTGGATGGGCGAACCACAATGAAGCATCATCCCGTCGCCCACATAAATCCCCACATGGGACACAGGGGCCGGGGCTGTCATAGGTTCCCGTGAAAAAGATAATGTCGCCGGGCTTTGCCTCGGAGGGGGAAATGATAGCGCACTGGTTATAAATGCCCTGCGCCGTGGTACGGGGCAGGTTGTGGACGCCGCTGGCCGTGTACACCCAGCAGACAAAGCCCGAACAGTCAAAGGAGGTGGCGGGGCTGGAGCCGCCCCACACATAGGGCCAGCCGATGTACTTTGTGGCTTCTTCCATGAGTGCCGCAAAAGCCGGGTCATCCAGCGCCTCGCCGGGTATCTCATAGCTGGGGCCGGTATCTTCGCCGCCGTTGTAAATCCCTTCCCACAGATAGGGCTTGTTGCCTTTGAGCTGCTGCATAACGGTGTAGATTTCCCGCTGCTGTTCGTCAAGCCTCGGCAGGATCACGGCGGGCAGCGTTTTGTTTGTGAGGGTCACATTGAGAATGTAATACTCATAGGGGACTTCCTCGGTGGTGGTTTCCCCTGTCTCCGGGTCGGTGCTGGTTTCGGTGCGGTAGCGTATCTCGACTTCCTCCGTCAAGGTCAGCTCATACTGTGCATCGAAGATTTCCCGCAGTTCGTCCTGCACCTGTTCCCGGAAATACACATGGTACTTTGCCGAGAGATAGGACGCCAGCTCATAGGGGTTATGGCCGATCTCGTCCACGGAATAGCGGTACTCGTCATAGCCGGGATGGGTGCTTTCGATGTTCGCTACCGTCTGCGCCAGCTCGTTTTCCAGCGCCGTGTAGTCCTCGTCCACGCCCAGCAGGTCCGTATCCTCCGAGGCGTAGGAGGTGCCGGATAACGCATTGGCAAGGCCGCTGCCAAGCGTGGGAAAGATAGAGCTTACCGCCGACACAAGAAAACAGAGCAGCAACAGCAGGAGCAGGACCAGCACCGCCACGGGATGACGGGTCACAAACTGCGCCGCCCGACGGGTCGCAGTTCCCGAAGCGGCAGCGGTTTTCTTTGCGGTCTTTGCGCCCTGTTTTGCAGCCGCCTTTGCTTCTTTGGAATACCGGCGTTTCAGTTTCCATTTCTGCTGCACACGGGAAAGCGGATTGCTGGCAAGTTCCGGGTGCTCGGAGGCCATCTTTTGAAAATCCACATTGGCCCGGGCTTTTATGTCCTTCCGTTCCCACTTTGCCACCTTCCGGGCCGGGTGTTCCCGGTATCTCCGTTTGGCATAGCGGGTCAGTTTCCGGGCTCCGGCCTCTGCGGCCAGCTCGGATTTATGGGCTCCTTCCACACCCACATTTTCATGCTCAACCTCGTGTATCTTGTTGTGGACATAGAACCATGCTTCTGTATGGGCTCCCCGGACTGCCTTTTTTGCAAGCTCCGCCGGCTTCTTCGCTGCCCGTTTTGCCTCGGTCTTGTCCAGTTTCTCCCGGGCCTTTCCCAGCTTTCCCCCGGCGTGTTCCGCTTTTGCCTGTGCTTTCTGGTACTTGTCCTTTTTGCTCCCGGCCTTCTCGGCGGAGCCCTCCGGCTCCTGTGCCTTGCCGGTATCCTGCGGCCCGCCCGCTTCATCTTCCTGCCTCATGCGGTCAGAGGGACGGCTTTTCCGGCTGTCCTCTTGAACTTACCGCTTTTGGACTTCAGGCCATCATGGCCCGAAGGGCTGTCCTGTCCGGTATCCTCGTCCTCAAACCGCAGACGCCGGGATGGTGCGGGGGAAGGTCCTTCCCGTTCAGCCGGTCCGGGGCGATTGCCCCCGGTATCCTCCGTCGGCCCCGGCCTTTGAAAATTCCGTTTGTCCGGTTTCTTTTCGATGATGTATCCCTCCTTTCCAAACCTCGGGCCAGCATGGCCCGAAGTGTGTTATGCCCGGTTCATTTCCTGTTTTTTGTCCTCCGGGCGGGTGGTCATAATGGCGTACAGCTCGGTATTCTGCGGGAAGCGGTCAACAAACGGGATGGTGGTGTTCCCGAAGAACAGCAGCCCTTCGCCGGAATTGGTATGGGTCACATAGGAAAGCTGGTGGGGGCTGATCCCAAGCTGTTTGGCTAAAATTTGGCGGTCCCCCTGCGCCTGCGAGAGCAGCACAAGGAAGTCCGAGTTTTCAAAGATGTTCTCGATCTCCGGGCTTGCCAGAAAATCCTTCACGTTCTGCGTTAAAGCACTGGGAACACACCCTTTTTTTCGCAGCATTTTCCAGATCGCCACACAATAGCTTGCCGTCAGACGGTCACGGAGCAGCACATGAAATTCGTCGAAGTAGCACCATGTAGCGATACCGCGCAGGAAATTCATGGACACCTGCGAGTTTACCAAGTCCTGCATAATGAGCATGGCAATCGTCCGAAGCCCGGCACCCAGCTTTTTTAAGTCAAGGCATACCAGACGGCGGTTCAGGTCCACATTGGTTTCATGGTTGAACACGTTAAGGGAACCCGACACATAGATTTCAAGGGCAGTTGCCAGCCGTACCGCCTCGCCCTCCGGCTGGGAACAGAGCAGGTCATACAGGGTTTGGAGAGTCGGCATTTTCGCCGTCTCCGGGTTCTGCAAATGCTCTCGGTACATCTGGCGCACACAGCGGTCAATGACGGTACGCTCCACCGGCTGCAAGCCGTCCTTGCCGCCGACGATTAGCTCCATCAGCGACAGAATAAAGTCGGCTTTCAGCGCCATCGGGTTTTCCTCGTCGAAGCTCAAATCAATGTCCATCGGGTTGATGTGGTGGGGGCTGTCCGGGGCGATCTCGATGACCTGTCCGCCCAGCCGCTTGATAAGGGGCGAGTATTCGCCCATCGGGTCAACCACAATGATCCGGTCACGGGTGGCAAGGAACACGTTCACAAGCTCTCGCTTTGCGGCAAAGGATTTGCCGGAGCCCGGCACGCCGAGGAACAGGCCGTTGGGGTTTTTGAGCTTTTTCCGGTTTGCCATGATGACGTTATGGGAAAGTGCGTTGAGCCCGTAATAGACGGCTTCGCCATCCATGCGGAGCTCCTGCGTCATAAAGGGAACGAAAATGGCCGTGGAGCTGGTCGTCATGCCACGCTTGATCTCAATGCCGTTATGGCCCAGCGGAAGGCTGGAAAGAAAACCGTCCTCCTGCTGGAAGTCCAGCCGCTTCAAGGTGCAGTTGTATTTCTGGACGATACCGGACACCGTGAACAGGTCATTGTCCAGCTCCCGGCGGGTCGGGGCCATGTTTACCACAAGGAAGGTCAGCAGGAACATTCTTTCATTCCGGCTCTGTAAATCTTCCAGAAGGGTCTTTGCGTCGTTGCTGTACGTTACAAGATCGGGTGGAAGTATGTCCATGTCGTACCCTGACCGGGCTGCCTTCTTTTGTTCCTCCACCTTCATCTTGTCAATGTCGGAGACTTTGGCCTTGATAGATTTTACGGCGGCGGCCTGATCGACGGTTTGGATATGGAGAGTGATGGTCATTTCCGCGTCCATTTCCAAAAGCTCCGCCAGCAGCTTGTCCGAGAGCTCCGAGGCCAAAATCTGCAAGTAGGAGGCAGCGCACCAAGTCGTCCCCACCCGGAACAGACGGCTGAAACGAAAATCGAAACTGTCCGGGGCGATAAAGTCTTTGGTGGAAAGCCCGGTTTTGGGGATCATATCCCATGAAAACCGGAAGGGGGAGCCGCTGCCGGGGTGGAGCTGCCCGTGAAGAAGCTCCAGCCGTTCCAGCCCCGAAAGGGAGCGGCACTTGACGCCCAGCTTTTTGAAGTTCCCGCAAATGTCCGCCTCTACACGTTCCAGCCTTGCCCTGGCGGTGGAAAGGTCGTCCACATTCACGCCGAAGGTCAGGAGCTTTGTGCGGACAATGCCGTTGTTGCTTTTGGCGATCTGGTTTTCCAGCATTTCCACATACTCACACCGGACGCTGTTGTAATCGTCATCCTGCATGGGGATGTTCACGCTGTACCGGCTGCCCGGGCGGCTTCGGTGGTTGAGGAAGGAAAGCTGGAACGGAAGGCTGCTGTCAAAGTAGTTGAGGCAGGCGCTCCACCCGTCAAAGATGGCCGCCTGATCTTCGGACTGTGCGAGCTGGTAGTTGATGTCCTCGTATTCAATGGTTTTGGTGTAATAGCGGTTCGCTACCCGGCACACCCCGTCCCGGTACATTTCCCGGTAAGGGAGGGTCTGCTGGGCGGTGGTGGGAATGTTCTTTCCTTTTGTGAACAGGCCGGTAAGGCCCTGCTTTTCAGGCTTTCTGCCTGCGGGCTTTCCGGCCCTTCTGCTGTTTCGCAATCGGCTGCGCCTCCTTTCTGGCGCTAAGCAGCGCATAGAAGTTTTCGGTTTTGTAAGGCCGCACACGGGGATAGAGGAACCGGGTGCGGATGATATTTTTCAGCACTTTTTCCAGCGGCAGACCGTCTCGTTCATACATAGCCAGAAAGAAGAACGGGAGCATGAGGCCGATCATCAGGAACATGGCGGCACTGTTCCCGATACTGCCACGGGAAAACAGGTAAGCCGGGAGGCCCACCGCCGCCGCGCTGGAAAAACAAACAAGCTGGCGCTTCGTTAGGTTGAAGGCCAGCTTTGTCTTGATTTTGGAAAGGTCTTTTGGTACTGGCACATAGGCCATTTTGGTACACCTCCTTTATTGCTTCGGGCCAGCATGGCCCGAGGTTATCTTGCGGCCTCTTTGGCCGGGGCTGTGCTGCGGGCAGCTTCGGCGGCCTCTCGTCCGCTCTGCCTTGCCCGCCAGTATTCGGGATTGTATTGCCGGATGGACTGATTGAGGTTTTCTTCAAACCGCTCTTTGTCCTTGATACGGTCGGGGATCTTCCAGAGCTTTTTGTCCAGCAGTTCCCGGAGCACCACACTTTCCTGTGCGTCCTCCTCATAGCAGATATATCCCTTGTCCTTGAAGCCGCATTTTTTTGGCCGCTGGGGAGAGAACGGCGGCTACCTCGTTTGCCACCATCGTTCCGCCGTGGCTGGCGGTAGATACCAGAAACACCCCCGGACAGAGGGTTTCACAATTCTGCACCTCGCCCCACGGGGAGCTTTTCGGCGCATGGAACATTCCGCCCGTCCGGCTCCGGTCTGCCTGCATGAGTGCTGCCTTTTCTAAGATGGCTTTCAGTTCCGGGGAAAAGTAGGCGTATTCCCGAAGGACACGGGCGGCCTCCCCGCCGCAGGCGTTCATCAACAGGGTATAGGCGTCGCTGTCCGCTTTGGTACAGCGGCCCAGCAGTTTTCCGTCGTAATAGCAGGCCGCGTCATAGCCCGTCCGTTTGCGTGGCATGGTTCCCGCCTCCTTTCTGCTTCGGGCCAACATGGCCCGAAATCAACGCTCCGCACCACGGCTGGTCTTTTCCTTTGGGGACCGTTCTGCCTTTGCCTGCTCAGCAGCCGCTTTCCCGGCTTTGAGCTGGTCGCTGATGGACGCACGCCCCACAGAGCCGCGCTCCGCCATCTGTTCCAGCTTTGCCTCATAGGCTTGCAGAACAGCAGTATTGAGCTGTTCCCGGAACTCCTTTGTGACAGGGTAGGCCATATCCCGGTAGCCGCCTTTGCCGTCCGGCTGGCTGGGCATCCCAAGAAAGAGGCCCTTGCTGCCCTGTACGATTTTCAGATTTTCCACCACAAAGCAGTCATTGAATTTCACGCTGGCAAAGCCCATGAGGTTTTTCACAGGTTCGATGACCCGCACGCTTACATCCAGCTTTATAGGGGCGGCTGGTGTCCCGCCCGCAGTTTTTTCCTGCATGGATTTCTCCTTTCCGGCGGGAACAAGGTTCCCGTCCTTGTAGTCATAGCCTTCCGCCCGGAGTGCCGCCAGCGTGTCTGCCGATACGCACCCGGACAGTTTCAGATCGGTTTCCACCATAAAGCGCATGGTGTCTGCTTTAGAAAATTCTTCGGGGAGCTTTCCGTAGAAAGCCGGGTGCGGCTGTCCGTCCGCACCCTGTTTGTAACGCCGGGGCATACCGCCTCCTTTCCGCTTCGGGTCAGCATGGCCCGAAGTCTCTTAATGGCAGCCGAAGATGGATTTTGCACGACTGCCTGTTTTGAATAAGGTAAAACACAGCAGCACCGTATATCCCACGCAGCCCCAGATCGCCCCGATGGGGTCGCCGTCGGTGGCGATACTCTGGATCAGCACCGCATAGATGGCGACACAGACTAAGATCAACAGGCCTTGAAAGCCCACCGCAAAGAGGGAGCGGAAATAGTTCTGCCCCATGTGCCCGGTTTCCCTGTTGGGGACGGTGGCAAACGGGATAGGCGCTAAACTTGTGAGTAAATAAATTTCAATCATACGGCCATATACGATAACGAAGATCACGATGTTTAAGGCAATCATGGTAAGCTGGATCAGGAAGGATTGTAGCCAGAGTCCGAACAGAGGACCTAACTCCATCGCCTCAAGCTCTGTCCGCAAACTGTCCAGCACATCCGGCGTGATCTCTGTCCCGTTCTGGATAATGCCCGCTGACTGCTGTATCACATGCTGGCTCACATCAAAGACCGCCAGCACGATATTGAAGGTATTCGTCAGGATCATCACAGCCACAAAGGTTTTGAACACCCACTTAAAAAACATCCATGTGTCAATTTCATGGAGGTTGTTGCGTTCTATGAGCATCTGTATCAGCTCATAAGTCATTACAAAAGTGAGGATGACCCCGGCGATTGGCAGAATGGCAGTTTCGGAGATCTGTCGTATCATGGAAAAGACTCCGGCGTTCCAGTCCGCCGGGGTCGTGCCTACCTGTGTGGCGATTTCGCCAACGCTCTGATTGACGTTATCGAAAAGGCCGTCCAGATTTCCCATGATACCATCGACGAGCAGACCTTTCAGCCATTCAACGATTGCGTCGATGATAAAGTCCATACATCAGCTCCTTTTCTGGAAAAAGGGACAACGGGTGACATTTAGCTGAACAGCCCGGACAGCAGAGGGATAAGCTGAAGGCCGATCAGAACGACACCGCCGCCCGCCATGAGCTGTTTTATACCCAATTAGGTGTAAAACTCTGCTCGATGGCGGGCGGCGGCGTACAAAAAATCTATATGGTGTTTTTAAGAGAACCGTCCCGGCGGGACAGGTCAGGCAGTGACCTGTTCCACCTCTGGGATGGGTT
>ENA-OQJK01000149-OQJK01000149.1-human-gut-metagenome-genome-assembly--contig:-NODE-149-length-15684-cov-3.051360_pt1 | contig 15684 bp, 18 predicted proteins | sample MGYA00242605_ERZ504771 | MGnify/ENA primary metagenome ERZ504771 (study PRJEB26092, sample SAMD00036353) | human gut metagenome | host: Homo sapiens | study: EMG produced TPA metagenomics assembly of... | reverse complement strand
AACCTGATCGTGGCTGCTGTCATTCTGGTGTGCGCACTGGGCTTCAACTCGGTGGGCGGTGTCAGCTTTGCCGTTGCAGGTGTCACCATCAACCTGTCCGGTCTGGCTGTGGCCGCGATTGCAGGCATCCTGCTGAACGCTATCCTGCCCGGCAACGACTACGAGTTTGATGCTGCCGACGGCTCCGAAGCCGCTACCAGCAGCAACCTGCAGGTCTGATCTCCCATAGAAGAAGGAAGAACAAGGCAGAAGCCGTCCTGTGTGTGCAGGGCGGCTTTGCTGTTTTTAAGGTGCACAGGGCAAAGCACACAGTTTTTGAGGATGGTTTTTAGTGACCCTGCCGGAATTTATCTGTAAGGCAAAATAAATAGGAATTATTCTTAAAATTATCCTTGACTAACTAGGAATAATTCGCTATAATAGAGCCATGACAAGGGCCGGTGAGTACCAACACCGCCCAGCCTGTTTTCTAACTGATATAAAAAGAATGATGGAGGTCTATTCTTATGAAGAAGTACGTTTGCACCGTTTGTGGTTATATTGCTGAAGGCGAGATCCCGGCACAGTGCCCCGTCTGCAAGGCTCCTGCCTCCGCTTTTGTGGAAAAGACCGGCAACACCTATGTCACCGAGCATGTTGTGGGCATCGGCAAGGCCGAGGGCGTTCCGCAGGAGATCGTGGATGGCCTGCGCGCAAACTTTGAGGGTGAGTGCAGCGAGGTCGGCATGTATCTGGCAATGGCCCGTGTGGCCGAGCGTGAGGGCTACCCCGAGATCGCCGAGGCTTACAAGCGCTATGCCTACGAGGAGGCAGACCATGCTTCCCGTTTCGCCGAGCTGCTGGGCGAGGTCGTCACCGACAGCACCAAGAAGAACCTGATGATGCGTGCAGAGGCCGAGTGCGGCGCCTGCGCCGGCAAGATGGACCTGGCCAAGAAGGCTAAGGCTCTGAACCTCGACGCTATCCACGACACCGTCCACGAGATGGCAAAGGATGAGGCCCGTCATGGCTGCGGCTTCGAGGGCCTGCTGAAGCGCTACTTCAACACGGAAGTCTGAGCAAGGGTATTCCAGTCATTGTAATACGCCGCCCCGGCGTGCAGCTTGCAGCTGCTGCCGGGGCGGCTTTTTTGTGGTAAAGCATTTACAAAAGTTTTCGCAGCCGCTCCAGCTCTTCTACGGTATCTGCATCCTCCAGCTCTTCCTGCCGTGCCGCATATACCGCCCGCACAGACTCCGGATGCTGGCGGATGACCACGCCGCCGCCCTTGCCCTCGGGCAGGGAACACAGAGCGCCGAAATAACTGCTTCCGAACAGAACGGGACTTCCCAGCCGCTCCGTGCCGTCCTCGGCACGAAAGCCCAGCCGGAGGATGGCCCGTTCTTTTTCGTCCAGCGCTGAGAGATCGCGCACCATCGCCTCGAGGCTTTCTTTCCGCAAGAGCGGCTGATCCCCGGGCAGGAAGATGCATCCCGCAAGGCCGGGCAGCTCCGAAAGCAGTGCTTCGAGGCCGAGCCGCACCGTGTCGTTCCGGCCCGGCAGGCTGTGAAGGATGGTTTTCACGCCCGCCTTACAAGCGAGTTCAGCCACTTCCGGCGAGCGGGTCACCACCACCCGGGCCGCGAGGGCGGGCGTCTCTGCTGCGTCCAGCGCCCGGACGATGAGAGGTGCGCCGCCGAAGTCGGCCAGCAGCTTATTGGAGCCGAACCGCACCGCCCGCCCCGACGCCATGATGACGCAGCCCACCGCCGTGTTTTCTGTGTGCTCCATCCCGCAGACCTCCCGAAATTTCCGCTGTTGTTCGTTGCCGAATTGATGCTTTCTGACGGTAGTATTATAGCGGATTTTATGATAAAATAAAAGAAAAAGGTCACAGGAAAAAGAGAGGATACTGCATATGATGACCATTCGGGAATACAAGCGGGCTGAAAGCCTCGAGGAGGCTTGGCGGCTCAACCAGAAGCGCCCCAACCGTGTCCTCGGCGGCATGATATGGCTCAAGATGGAGAATATCAATGTCGGCACGGCCATCGACCTGTCGGGCCTCGGCCTCGACACCATCGAGGAGACGGACGATGGCTTTTCCATCGGAGCGATGGTGACGCTGCGCCAGCTCGAGCTGCACCCCGGCCTCGCCGCCTATACGGACGGTGCCGTGCGGGAGTCGGTGCGCCACAGTCGTGGGCGTCCAGCTGCGCAACCTCGCCACCGTGGGCGGCAGCATTTACAGCCGCTTCGGTTTCTCCGACGTGCTCACCATGTTCCTCGCGCTGAACGCTTCCGTAGAGCTTTATAAGGGGGGCGTCGTGCCGCTTGCTGAGTACGCCCAGCGCCCCTATGACCGGGACATCCTCGTGGGTGTCCTCGTGCCGAAGGAGCACGCCCGCTTTGTCTACCAGTCGGTGCGCAACAGCCAGACGGACTTCCCGGTGCTGACCTGCGCTGCCGCAAAATTGGCGGACGGCAGCATCCGCGCCGCCATCGGTGCGCGTCCGGGCAAGGCCGTGCTCTACACCGCCGCGCCTGAGGCGGGGGAGACCGCCGAGGAATTTGCTGCCCGCTTTGCCGCCGAGGTAAAGGCCGGCATCAAGACCGAAAGCAATCTTCGCGGCAGCGCCGAATACCGCCGCCATCTGGCCGGCGTGCTGACGAAACGCGCCGTCTGCCGTCTGGAAGGCTGAGGAGGACACCATGCAGATAACACTTACATTGAACGATAAAAAGCTTACCGCCGACATAGCCCCCGACACTCTGCTCATCGACTTCGTGCGCAGCCACGGCTGCCTGAGCGTCAAGCGGGGCTGTGAGACGTCCAACTGCGGCCTCTGCACGGTCTTCCTCGACGACAAGCCGGTGCTGTCCTGCTCCGTTCTCGCGGCCCGCGCGGATGGCCATAAAGTGACCACGCTGGAGGGTCTGCAGGACGAAGCCGCCGAGTTCGGGGCTTTCATCGCGGATCAGGGCGCAGAGCAGTGCGGCTTCTGCAACCCGGGCTTCATCATGAACGCCCTCGCCCTCTTCCGGGAAAAGGAGTACCCTGCCGACGAGGAAATAAAAGAGTATCTTTCCGGCAATCTCTGCCGCTGCTCTGGTTATGAGGGTCAGTTGCGGGGCATCCAGAACTTCCTCGCGTGGAAAAAGGCGAAAAAGGAGGCGGCAGAATGAACACAGTCAACAAACCCTTCCGCAAGAAGGATGCCATGCAGCTGGTGACGGGTCAGCCCGTCTATATGGACGACCTCGTCCCCGCCGACTGCCTCATCGTGAAGCTCCTGCGCTCTCCCCACGCCAACGCCATCGTGAAGAGCATCGATACCGCTGCGGCGAAGAAGGTGCCGGGCATCGAGGCCATCTTCACCTGGGAGGACGTGCCGCAGGATGCCCGCCGCTATACCCAGGCCGGCCAGACTTACCCCGAGGCCAGCCCCTATGACCGCCTTCTCATCGACCGCCACGTCCGCTTTGTGGGCGACGTGGTGGCCATCGTGGCAGGCAAAGACGATGAATGCGTCGATAAGGCGCTGAAAATGATAAAGGTCGAGTATGAGGTGCTGGAACCTGTGCTGGACTACCACACCGCCAAGGATAACCCCATCCTCGTCCATCCGGAAGACAACTGGGAGAGCCTCTGCCCTGTGGGAGGCGATAACAAGCGCAATCTCTGCGCCCACGACGAGTGCGGCAGCGGCGACATCGACGCCGTGCTGGCCGACTGCGATGTGGTCATCGACCATGTCTACCATACCAAAGCCTGCCAGCAGGCCATGATGGAGACCTTCCGCACCTATTGCAGCATCGACCTCTATGGCCGGCTGAACGTCCTGAGCTCGACTCAAATCGTCTTCCACGCCCGCCGCATCATTGCAAACGCGCTCCACATCCCGAAGTCCATGGTGCGTGTGACGAAGCCCCGCATCGGCGGCGGCTTCGGCGCGAAGCAGACGGCTGTCTGCGAGGTCTACCCGGCCTTCGTGACCTGGAAGACCAGGAAGCCCTCGAAGCTCATCTTCACCCGGGAGGAGAGCCAGATCGCCTCCACGCCCCGCCATGAGATGGAGATCCATCTTCGCCTCGGCGCCAACAAGGATGGCCGCATCCGGGGCCTCGACCTCTACACCCTCTCCAACACCGGCGCTTATGGCGAGCACGGCCCCACGACGGTGGGCCTTTCGGGACATAAATCCATCCCGCTCTATAGCAACGCTGAGGCTTTCCGCTTTACCTATGATGTGGTCTATACCAACCATATGTCGGCGGGCGCATACCGCGGCTACGGCGCGACCCAGGGCCTGTTCGCGGTGGAATCCGCCGTCAACGAGCTGGCCGCGAAGCTCCACATGGACCCCTTCAAAATCCGAGAAATGAACATCGTCCACGAGGGTGACGTCATGCCCGCCTACTACGGCGCGGTGAACACCAGCTGCACCCTCGACCGCTGCCTTGCAAAGGTCCACGAGATGATAAACTGGGACGAAAAGTACCCCCGCCGCGACATGGGCAACGGGAAGATCCGTGCCGTCGGCATGGGCATGGCGATGCAGGGCTCCGGCATCTCGGGCATGGACGTGGGCAGCGCGACCCTGAAAGTCAACGACGAGGGCTTCTACACCCTGCTCATCGGTGCCGCTGATATGGGTACCGGCTGCGACACCACGCTGGCCCAAATTGCTGCCGAGGTGATGGAATGCGGCCTCGACAATATCACGGTCTTCGGTGCGGACACTGATACCTCGCCCTACGACTCCGGCTCCTACGCGTCCAGCACCACCTACATCACCGGCAAAGCCGTCGAGAAGTGCGCGCTGAAGCTGCGGAGCCAGATCTGCAAGCTGGGCGCACAGCTGCTGGATTGCAGCGAAAATGACGTGGAATTTGACGGTAAAACGGTATTTATCTCGGCTGACCCGGCTGAATCTGTCTCGCTGGGTGATATTGCCACGGCCTCCATGTTCGGCCACGACATCCCGCTGGAAGTCACCGAGACCCACATGTCGCCCCTGTCGCCTCCGCCCTACATGGTGGGCGCGGCCGAGGTAGAGGTGGACACCGAGACCGGCGAAGTGAAGCTGCTGGAATTTGACGCCTGCGTGGACTGCGGCACCCCCATCAACCCGAACCTCACCCGGGTGCAGGCCGAGGGCGGCATTTTGCAGGGCATCGGCATGACCCTCACCGAGAACGTCACCTACGACCAGCGCGGCTGGCCCATGGAGAATTCGCTCATGCAGTATAAGATCCCCACCCGCGTGGACGTGGGCAAGGTCCGGGTCGAGTTCGAGAACAGCTATGAGCCCAACGGCCCGTTTGGTGCGAAATCCATCGGTGAAGTGGTCATCAACACGCCGCTTCCCGCCATCTCGGACGCCATCTACAACGCCGTCGGCACCCGCTTCTACGAGCTGCCCATCACGCCCGAAAAAATCGCAATGGCAGTGGCCGAAAAAGAGGGTGCGGTCGGATGACCGGCCTCGAGGCTCTGCCATTCCTCGGAGAAACTGGACACGTTATTTCTCTGGTGGGCGGCGGAGGGAAGACAACATTGCTCTATGCGCTGGCCCGCCATTATTCGGCGCAGGGGCAGCGGGTACTCGTCTCCACCACGACCCACATCCAACGTCCGGACGCAAACTGCGCCCCCGATGAGGCGGCGCGGGACGCCCTCTGGCAGGCTGGTACTTACGCTGTGGCGGGGGTGCCTGCCGAAGGCGGGAAGCTGACCATGCCGCCCCATCTGGACGACTGGATGGCTGAGGCCGACACTGTTTTGCTCGAGGCGGACGGCGCGAAGCACCATCCCTGCAAGGCCCCGGCCGCTCATGAGCCGGTGCTCCTGCGGTCAAGCGACATCGTGCTGGCAGCAGCCGGGCTGTCGGCGTGGGGAAACCACTGCAAGACGTCTGCTTCCGCCTCGAAGCGGCCTGCACCCTGCTGGCCGTGCCGCCCGAGACGCCCCTGACGCCCGCTCTGCTGGCAAAGCTGCTGGCAGACGATGCGGGCGGGAGAAAAAGCGTCGGCACGCGGAAATTCTACGCCGTCCTCAACCAGGCCGACGACGAGGCCCGCCGTGCAGCAGGGGAACAGACACTTGCCATCCTGAAAGAAACTTACGATGTAACAGGATGTTTGACGCACTTCGAGGAAGGGGAGAGAGCCTGATGGCAAAAGAGGACAAAATCGTCTTCTGCACGGGCGGCGGCTGTACCGCCAAGCTCGGCGCGGGAGTGCTGAGCCATATTCTGGAAAAGCTGCCCCGGGGTGAGAAAGACCCCGACCTTCTCGTGGGCTACGACAGCCGGGACGATGCGGCTGTCTACCGCATCACCGACGACATCGCGCTGGTGCAGACGGTGGACTTCTTCCCGCCGATGGTGGATGACCCCTACACCTTCGGCCAGATCGCGGCGGCAAACGCCCTCAGCGACGTTTACGCCATGGGCGGCGAGGTGAAGACTGCACTGAACCTCGTCTGCTTCCCCGAGAGCATGGATCTGAACATCCTCGGTGAAATCTTACGCGGCGGCGCAGAAAAAGTGGCCGAGGCGGGGGGCATCCTCGCGGGAGGCCACTCCATCGCCGACACCGGTGTGAAGTACGGCCTGTCCGTCACCGGTCTCGTGGACCCCTGCCGCCTCACGGCCAATGATACGGGAAAGCCCGGCGACAAGCTCATCCTCACCAAAGCGCTGGGGGTGGGCCTCATCTGCACGGCCAACCGCGTGGGCGAAGCTGCCCACGGCGCCATGGATGCTGCCGTGGCCTCCATGACGACTCTGAACAAGTCTGCCGCCGAGATAAGTCGAAGCTATGATGTTCACGCGGCCACGGATGTGACCGGATTCAGCTTCCTCGGCCACCTCCACGAGATGATGGGCGGGCGGCTGTCCTGCCGTATCGACGGCAGCGCTGTGCCGGTCCTGCCGGGTGCGTGGCAGGCCGCGGATGACTGCCTTTATACCGCCGCCGGCCAGCGCAACCGCAACCACACCGGGCCTTTCGTCCGGTTCGAAAATGTGCCGTTTGCCATGCAGGAAATTTTGTTCGACCCCCAGACCTCGGGCGGACTGCTGCTTGCCGTGGCTTCGAAAGAGGCTGAAAGCCTCCGGGACGAGCTGCAAAAAGCCGGTCTCCCTGCACAAATTGTGGGAGAAATCACAGAGAAGCGGGACGCCGAAATCGTTGTGTCCTATCCTGAATAAAACATACGATAGAGAGGGAAAACTATGCGGAAAGTTGATGCCAGAGGGGACGCCTGCCCGCTGCCTGTAGTAAAGGCAAAGAAAGCGATTGCTGAACTGAATGGCGCAGGCGAGGTCGAAGTGCTCGTGGACAACGAGATCGCTGTCCAGAACCTCACCAAAATGGCCCAGCAGAAGGGCTGCCGGTCTGCCGCCGAAAAGCTGGCCGAGCGGGAATACCGCGTCCTGTTCACCGTGGGTGAGCCTGCGGCAGAAGAGGAGAAAGCTCCGGCCTGCGCCCCTGACGCCCGCACCGATACGGTGGTGGTCATCGCGTCCGACAAGATGGGCGAGGGTGCTGAGGAGCTGGGCAAGACCCTGCTGAAGGCTTTCGTCTTCTCGCTGACCCAGCAGGACAAGCTGCCGAAGAGCATCCTCCTCTATAACGGCGGTGCGCACCTCACCTGCGAGGGTTCGCCCACGCTGGACGACCTCAAGGCGCTGGAGGCTGAGGGCGTCGAGATCCTCACCTGCGGCACCTGCCTGAACTTCTACGGCCTGACCGAGAAGCTGGCCGTGGGCGGCGTGACGAATATGTACGTCATCGCCGAGAAGATGCTGAACGCCGGGAACGTGGTCAAGCCGTGATCTACCTCGACAACGCCGCCACCACCCTGCAAAAGCCGCCCTGCGTGGGGCAAGCCATGTTGGATGCGCTGGAACATGCGGGCAATCCGGGCCGCGGGGCGCATGAGCCGACCCTTCACGCGGCCCGTATCGTCTACCGTGCCCGTGAGACGCTTGCAACACTTTTCCATGCGGAAGGTCCGGACTGCATTGCTTTCACGGCCAACGTGACCCAGGCGCTCAACACGGCGCTCTGCGGCCTCGTCCGCCCCGGCGACCATGTCATCACGACGGTCTGCGAGCACAACTCGGTGCTGCGGCCGCTCTATCGCCTGCGGGAGCAGGGGGCAGAAGTGAGTTTTGTGGAGGTGGACGACACCGGGCGGCTGCGGTATGAGCAGTTCGAAAAATTTCTCCGCCCCAATACCCGTCTTGTCGTGGTGACGCATGCTTCCAACGTCACAGGCGATCTTACGGACCTTGCGTTCGTCTCCGCTTTTGCAAAAAAGCACGGTCTTACGCTGGTCGTGGACGCGGCCCAGACCGCGGGCGCACGGCCCATCGATGTGCAGGCGCTGGGGGTGGATGTTCTCTGTTTCACCGGACACAAGGCGCTGCTGGGTCCGCAGGGGACCGGCGGGCTGTATGTCCGCCCCGGGCTGACCATGGCCCCCCTTGTGGTGGGTGGCAGCGGTATCCACAGCTTCGATGAAACACACCCCTCTCAGATGCCCACAGCGCTGGAAGCGGGGACGCTGGATGTTCCCGGCCTCGCGGGCCTCGGGGCAGGCGTGGAGTGGATACTTTCGCAGGGCGTCGAGGCTCTGCACGAAAAAGAAATGGCTCTGACACGCCTGTTTTATGAGAAAATCGTCCATGCTCCCGGTGTGAAAATCTACGGCAGCTTCGACGAAACAGACCGCGCGCCCATCGTCTCCCTGAACTTCGGGGATGAGGACGCCGCCCGTGCCGCCGACATCCTCTGGGAGGACTACGGCATCTGTGTCCGGGCGGGCGCTCATTGTGCGCCCCTCATCCACAAAGCCCTCGGCACCGTGGAGCAGGGGATGGTGCGGTTCAGCTTCTCCCACCAGAACACAGAGGCCGAGGTGCTCAGAGCCGCCGAGGCGGTCTGTGAGCTGGCCGAGGAGGGCTGATATGCGCCGCAAAAGACAATACATCGTTCTTTCGTTTGCCTCTACGGCCCGCGCGATGGGCTGGGAGAAAGAGTGCGCCGCCCGGGGTATCCCGGGGCGGCTCATCCCGCTGCCCAGTGAGATCACGGCAGGCTGCGGCCTCGGCTGGCGGATGCTGCCCGAGGACTGGCAGGCGTGGCAGTCTCAGCTGAACGATGCGGGCTACGATGCTGCCACACCGGTGGAGCAATAAACCATAATGGAGAAATTCTATGTCGATTCGTGAGTTTTTGGACGCTTTGCGCAGCACACAGGGGCAGAATACGCTGGCCTCTGTACTGGAGGGGCCGGAAAGCGGAGCGAGGCTTCTTCTTTGTGAAGGCGTACCCGTCTGGCCCGCAAGACCGGAGGGGCTGCTGGCCCGGAATCTCCCGGCGCTGGCCGGATGTGGTGCAAGCGGCATCCTGACTCTGGAAAATAAGCGGGTCTTCGTGGAAAAATTTGGAGGCGCGCCCCGGCTCGTCATCTGCGGCGGAGGCCATGTGGCCGAGTCCGTCGTCCGGCTGGCCGTCATGCTGGGCCTGCTCGTCACCGGCCTCGAGGAGCGGCCAGAGTACGCTGACGCCCTTCGCCGCGCCGGGGCCGAAAAGGTCCTCTGCGGTCCTTATGCCGAAAATCTCACGCAGGTGGAGGGCAGTGCGGAGACCTGCTTTGTTGTCGCCACCCGCGCCCACTCCTTCGACGTGGAATGCCTTACCGAAATATACAAGAAACGATTTGCCTACGTTGGTATGCTGGGCAGCCGAAGCCGGTCGGCCCTTGTCCGCCGCCAGCTCATCGAGGCCGGAACTGCCCCGGAAAAGGCCGAAGAACTCCACGCTCCCATCGGCCTCGCCATCAAGGCGCAGACAGCGCAGGAAATCGCACTATCCATCCTCGCGGAGATCGTTGAGGTGAAAAATGGCCGTCAGCAGACGGAAGGCTTCCCGCCCGAGCTGCTGAATGCGCTGGATGCCTGCACGGGACAGGGAAGGGCTCCTGTCCTTGTGACCATCGTTTCCCGCCACGGTTCGACCCCCCGGGAGGTGGGAGCAAAGATGCTGGTGTTGCCGGACGGCAGATCCGTGGGCAGTGTGGGCGGCGGCATTATGGAATACCGTGTGCAGCAGCTTGCATCAAAAATGCAGGCGGGCGAGGCTGCGCTCTGCCAGCTGGCAGAGTATTCGGCCAGCGCGAAAGAGGACGATGCGGCGCTGGCTGCCTGCGGCGGCTCGATGAACGTGTTCCTGCAGCTGCTCAAGGAGGAAGAAAACAATGAAGCGTGATGACGTCATCCTGGTGCGCGGCGGCGGCGACCTCGCCACCGGCACCATCCATCGGCTGTGGTCGGCGGGATTGAAAGTGCTCGTGCTCGAGGCAGAGCATCCTGCCGCTATCCGCCGCCAGGTCTCGGTAAGTGAGGCCGTGTATGAGGGCGGGGCTGTCGTGGAGGGAATGCGCGCCACCCTTGTAAAAACTCTGGATGAGGCCGTTGTGGTCTGGCATCGCGGCGATGTACCGGTGATGGTGGACCCGAAAGGGGAGCTCATCCCGCAGGTGCGGCCTGCCGTGCTCGTTGATGCCATCCTTGCAAAGAAAAATCTCGGAATGACGCGGGATATGGCTCCGCTGACCATCGCGCTCGGCCCGGGCTTTACCGCCGGTGTGGATGTCGATCTCGTGGTGGAGACCAAGCGCGGCCACCGTCTGGGCCGTATCATCCGGGAGGGTGCGGCCATCCCCAACACGGGCGTCCCCGGAGTCATCGGCGGCTATGGCGCTGAGCGTGTCATCCACGCAGAAAAGGCCGGTGTCTTCCGGAATGTATGTGCCATCGGAGATATTGTGTCGGCGGGTGAAACGATCGCGGAGATTGAAACGCCGGACGGCATCCGCGCTCCGGTGACGACCCGCATTGCGGGCATCCTGCGCGGACTGCTGCGGGATGGCTACCCCGTCACGCCCGGCTTCAAGGTGGCTGACGTGGACCCCCGCCGGGAGGAGCTGGAAAACTGCTTCCTCATCTCCGATAAGGCGCGCTGCATCGCGGGAAGTGTGCTGGAGCTGATCGCGGCAAATCTGTGGAAATAATAAAAAGGAAGGGACTGCCCAAGACAGCCCTCCCTTTTTTACATCAAATATCCAAGCCGGTAATCCCCGAGACACACCCGAAATGCGCCCCACGTCGAGGAGAACTCGATGCCGTGAGCCCGGAGCTTCCCGGTATCCATCGCGAGGTTGCGGGTGAGATCGGATTCCTCGATCGTTACATCCGCCTGCAGTAAATTGGCGAAGCATCGCGCAGTCTCGACCATATCTCCGTCGCACTCGCTGCCGAAGTTGTAGACGCCGCCGGGCAGCTCCATCGCAGGGACGAGGTTCTCGATGACCTCCCGCACATAGCCCACGCCCCGGTAGTCATTGCGCGAAAAGTGCAGCACTTCGCCGGTCTTTGCCGCTTTCAGGATGTTCAGCGGCAGGTTGCCCCGGATGGGCAGATGATAGCCCGGGAGGTCGTACATCCAGGGCAGACGGAGCGCCACAGCATCCGGGCAGCGGGCCAGCACCCGGGCCTCGGCCTCGAGCTTGTGCTGTCCGTAGATGTTGGAAGTGGAGAGGGGCAGCGTCTCCGCCAGCGCCCCCCGCTGCGTCACGCCCGCATACACCTGGTCGGAGCTGAAGGAGAGCAGCTTTGCGCCCACCTCCTCCGCGCCCTTCGCCACCCACTCGGGCAGCAGGACGTTGGCGCGGAAGGAGTCCTCCGGCTCCTGCTGGCAGTACTGGGTGTTGGAGAGGGCCGCCGTGTGGACGATGACGTCCGGGTGCTCCTTCAAAATGAAGCGCAGCACCGCGCTTTCGTCGGCAGTGCGCAGGGTGTCGGACGGGAAGGCGCAGAGCGCAAACTTCCCCCGCCACATATCGAGGATGCGCGCGCCCACAAAGCCGCCTGCGCCGGTCACAAGAACTCGTTTCATAGGGCAGTCACCTCAGTGAACAAGGAGCAGTTCCAGCACGAAGACGACGGCGCAGCAGGCCACCGACACCTGGAACAGGCTGGCTCCGAACCATGCCGCCGTAATGCCTACCACCAGCGCCACCGCACCAGCTGTCGGACTCTGGGTGGCGTTGACGATGGCCGGGAAGGTCATGACCGCCAGAGTGACGTAAGGGACGTAGTACAGGAACGACTGGATGAACCGGTTTTTGATGGGCTTCCGGATGAGGGTCAGCGGCAGGATGCGGATGGTGTAGGATACGGCGAACATCACTGCGATGTAAAGCCAGTTGCTGCGGATCATTGTTCGGCCTCCTCACTCTGGGTCTTGACGGGAAATAACAGCGCACCTGCACAGGAAATAGCCACTGTCAGGATGATGGTGCGGGTGCCGTCCGACAAGGCGGAGATGCCCGGAAGATAGGTGCAGGCAAAGCTCAGCGCAAAGCTGATGGCCACCAGCGCGGCCACGATCTTATCCTTCCGGGCCGGAGGAATGATGATGGCGAGGAACATGCCGTAGAGCGCCACGCTCAGTGCGCTGACGGCCCGCAGGGGCAGCAGATTGCCCGCGATGATGCCCAGCGCTGTACCCGAAGCCCACGCCGGCGCGGCCAGCGCGATGGCGCCGTAGGTGTAGAAGGGGTTCAGGTAGCCCGGCCGGGCGATGGTGATGCCGAACAGCTCGTCAGTGACGTCATAGCCGATGATAAGCCGGTGGAAAAACGGCGTACCGGGGGCGAACCGCTGGGCCAGCGCACAGCTCATCAGCAGATAGCGGGCGTTGGCGATGAGGGTGATGATGGCTACCTCGAGATAGGTCGCGCCGCTGGCAATGAGGGTAAAGGCGGCGTACTCGCCCGCCGAAGCATTGTTGAGCAGGCTGGCCACGAAGCCCTGCAGGGGTGCAAAACCCGCCGTCCGGGCCGCGATGCCCAGCGAGAACGACACCGCAAAATACCCCAGCGCGATCGGCACACCGTCCCGCATCCCCTCGCAGAACACCTTGCGGCTGAAAGCATAGGGTTTGGCGGGCTGTGCGGAGCGGAGAGTCTGGTTCGACGACTCATGCGTAGTTTCCATGAGAAAAGCTCCTTTCCAATTTCAGACACGAACCTTATTATAGCATAGTTTGAGAGAAAATGACATCGGGCAGAAACGAAAAAACCACAGCTTTCACCCCTGAAAGCTGTGGCATTTTCAAGATGGACTGCTTACTTGAACAGCTTGCGGCCAGCCCAGATGCAGACACAGGCGCCGATGACCGAGACGATGATCTCACCCACGAGGCCGGTAGCGGACAGGCCCACGAGGCCGAAGAGGATGCCGCCCACAAAGCTGCCCAGGATGCCCAGCACGATGTTGCGCAGGGCGCTGGTCTCACTGCCCATGATGCGGCCTGCGATGGAACCGGCCAGCGCACCGATGAGAAGGCTGAAGATAAAACCAAACATAAGAAAAACCTCCTGAAATATGTAAAATCAGACGTTGGATGCTTCCTCCCGCGCGCAGCGGCAGATGTCCGAAAGACAGCATTTTTCGCACTCCGGCTTCCGGGCATTGCAGACGGCCCGGCCATGCATCACGAAACGGTGGCACAGATCACTGCCCTCTTCGGGCGGGACGATCTTCCAGAGCGCCATCTCCACCTTCTGCGGTTCCTTGATGCCGTCCACAAGGCCGATCTTGTTGCGACAGGCGGATGCAGTGGGTGTCGGTGACGATGGCGGGCTTGCCGAACACGTCGCCCATGATGAGGTTCGCGCTCTTGCGGCCCACGCCGGGCAGTGCCAGCAGTTCCTCAAAGGTCGTGGGCACCTTGCAGTCATACTTGTCCCGCAGCATCCGCATACAGGCCGAGATGTCCCGGGCCTTGCTGCGGCCCAGCCCGCAGGGTTTGACGATGGCTTCGATGTCCTCGGGCTCTGCCTCGGCCAGCGCGGCCACCGACGGATATTTTGCAAACAGGTCCTGCACCACGATATTCACCCGGGCGTCGGTACACTGGGCCGCCAGCCGGACGCTCACCAGCAGCTGCCAGGCGTGGTCGTAGTCCAGCGTGCAGCCTGCGTCGGGATACTCCGCCTTGAGCCGCCGGATGACCTCCAGAGCCAGCTCTTTTTTGGCCGTCAGGTCTTCGGCGGAGATGTTCTTTCCGCGCATACATTTCCCCTCGTTTCTTAATTGGAATGGCACAAGCATATCATGTTTTGCGAAATTTGTAAATGCTTTGTCGTTTATCTGAGAATCATTTTCATTATTTCTCTTGCCGCGGCGTGCAAAATGCGCTATACTATAAAAGAGAAGGATTCTCATGATCATTTTTGGAGGGAAGACCTATGAACGAACCGCTGGCGCAGCGTCTGCGCCCCAAAACGCTGGCCGATGTCTGCGGCCAGCAGCATCTTCTGGCCGAGGGACAGGTGTTCCGCCGCACCATCGAGAGCGGTCGTATCCCCAACATGATCTTCTACGGCCCCTCCGGCACGGGCAAGACCACCGTCGCCCGCATCATCGCCGAGAACAGCGGCATGACCCTCCATAAGCTCAACGGCACTTCCTGCGGCACCGGCGACATCAAAGCAGTGCTGAAGGACATCGGCACGCTGGCCGGGGCAGGGGGCATCCTGCTCTACCTCGACGAGATACAGTACCTCAACAAAAAGCAGCAGCAGAGCCTTCTGGAGTGCATCGAGGACGGTTCTGTCACCCTCATTGCCTCTACCACCGAGAACCCTTACTTTTACATCTATAATGCACTGCTGTCCCGCTGTACGGTATTTGAGTTCAAGTCCCTCTCCGCCGCCGACGTGGAACGGGGCATCCGCAACGCCCTGAAAAAGCTCTCGGAGTCGGAATCACAGCCTGTCGTGATGGACGAGGACGCCTGCGCCTACCTCGCCGAGAGTGCGGGCGGCGACCTGCGCAAGGCGCTGGGCTGTCTCGATTTCGTGGTGACGGCGGCCCCCGTGGACGAAACCGGAAAGCACATCACCCTCGAGATGATACAGCAGGTCACCCGCCGCACGGCCATGCGGTACGACCGGGACGGCGACGACCACTACGACATCGTGTCGGCCTACCAGAAGTCCATGCGCGGCTCCGACCCCAACGCCGCCCTCCACTATCTGGCCCGTCTGCTGGAAGCGGGCGACCTGCCCTCGGCCTGCCGCCGGTTGATGGTCTGCGCCTGTGAGGACGTGGGCCTTGCATACCCGCAGATCATCCCCATCGTCAAGGCGGCAGTGGACGCAGCCAACATGGTGGGTCTGCCGGAAGCCCGGCTCCCGCTGGCCGATGCCGTCATTCTCGTGGCAACCAGCCCGAAATCCAACAGCGCCCACGACGCCATCAATGCGGCCATCGCCGATGTGCAGGCGGGGCGCACCGGCCCCATCCCGCGCCAGCTGCAGAACAAGCACTTCGACGGCGAGGATGCTGCCGTCAAGGGCCAGAACTACAAGTACGCCCACGACTATGAGAATCACTGGGTGGACCAGCAATATCTGCCCGACCTGCTCAAGGATGTGAAATACTATACGTTCGGCGACAACCGCGCCGAACAGGCCGCCCGGGCCTACGTGGGCGAAGATCGAAGGGGGAAGACAAGCTCTGAACCCGGCCTTTATCCCGATACCACACCCCCTCAGAAAAAGGAGAAAGACCATGCGTTATTCCAAACAGCGCGAGCTGGTACTGCAGAAGGTGGAGC
>ENA-OQJK01000146-OQJK01000146.1-human-gut-metagenome-genome-assembly--contig:-NODE-146-length-15794-cov-2.665028_pt1 | contig 15794 bp, 16 predicted proteins | sample MGYA00242605_ERZ504771 | MGnify/ENA primary metagenome ERZ504771 (study PRJEB26092, sample SAMD00036353) | human gut metagenome | host: Homo sapiens | study: EMG produced TPA metagenomics assembly of... | reverse complement strand
ACGGCAAAGCAGAAAAGAGAAGCCTATGCACGCCTTTGAAAACGAGAAAAATAGCGCTTATTATAGGCACTCATGCGCTCATACAGGAGAAAGCGGATTTTTCCAATCTGTCGCTGTTATCACAGATGAGCAGCACAGATTTGGCGTGAAGCAGAGAGAGAGCTTCTCGGATAAGGGTAGAAAGCCACATATACTTGTGATGAGTGCCACTCCGATACCGCGTACGTTAGCAATAATCATATACGGTGATATGGATATATCTGTCATAAATGAGGTGCCGGCAAAGAGGCTTCCAATCAAGAACTGTGTGGTTGGCACAGCGTTCAGGCCAAAGGCGTACAGCTTCATCGAGGAGCAGGTGAGAGCCGGCCATCAGGCGTATGTTATATGCCCTCTTGTGGAGGAAACCGAAAACTCGGAAGGGGAAAATGTCACAGACTATGCAAATGTGCTTAAAGCGGCACTGCCAAAGGATATCACTGTAGATGTGCTTAACGGCAGGATGAAGAGCAAGGCAAAGGATGAGGTGATGCAGCGCTTTGCAAATAATGAGTCGCAGGTGCTTGTGTCCACAACAGTCGTGGAGGTTGGTGTAAATGTGCCCAATGCAACCGTCATGATGATAGAGAATGCAGACAGGTTTGGACTTGCACAGCTTCATCAGCTAAGAGGCCGTGTAGGCAGGGGGGATGCACAGTCGTATTGCATTTTCATCAATTCGTCAAATTCAAAGAAATCAAAAAAACGTCTGGAGATACTAAATAAATCAAATGATGGCTTTTATATAGCAAGTGAGGATTTAAAGCTCAGAGGTCCCGGGGATTTCTTTGGAATCAGGCAGAGTGGAGACCTTGCGTTTGCTCTTGCGGATGTGTATCAGGACAGCGATGTGCTAAAGGAAGCATCTGAGATGGTGGATGAGGTGCTTGAAGCAGACCCGGCGCTTTGTACACCGGAAAACAGAATACTGAAAAAGAAAATGGATGAATTTGCAAAAGAACAATTAAAGAGGATGAATCTGTGATGAGCTTAAATGGCTAAAAATAAAAGCTGATATAGCATGCATGACTATGCATGTGTATATCAGCTTTTTTACTTAAGTCGTTTTGGAATGGTTATGAAATTGTTATGAAATAAGTATAATCTGCTTACTCAATCTGCCTGATATCGGATATATCCGGGTGAAGTCGTGAGAGAATAGTTTGTGTAATACACGACAAAGCCGGCTGCGGCACCGTTTGGCTTTTTGACATTTTTCTTTTGCAGATAGTCTATCTCTACCTTGTCGGCATTTTTGCCCTTTGAGTAGTAGCCTGCGAGCTTGCCGGCCTCCTCAAAGGTGCTGTCCGGCAGCTCTTTGTTTTCAGCTTTTACGATGACATGTGAGCCGGGCATGCCCTTGGCGTGGAACCACCAGTCGTTTCCGGTTGCCAGCTTGAAGGTGAGCTCATCGTTCTGGTAGTTGTTTTTGCCAACGTACATATCAAAGCCGTCTGATGAGATATAGTGGAAGGGTTTGCTCTTTACCTTCTGTTTCTTTGAACCCTTTCCTTTTTTGATAAAACCGTATTCTATCAGCTCATCCTTTATCTGGACGAGGTCGTCAGCGCTTAAAGCGATATCCAGTGAATTCTGAATTGATTCGAGATGGTCTATTTGACCTTTTGTTTCAAGAATCAGCTCGTTCAATGCTTCGGCAGTACGCTTCATCTTTCCGTATTTGTCAAAGTATTTCTGCGCGTTCTCGGCAGGAGTTTTTGTGTTGTCGATAGGGATTTTGATGATTTTGTTGTCATCATAATAGTTTGCAGCTTCAAGAAACTTGTCGTCCGGTGTAAGTCCGTAGCCGAATGCGTTGATAAGCTCGCCGTATACCTTGTACTTTTCGCGTTTTTCGGAGTCCTTAAGCTGCTTCATCTGCAGGGAATATTTCTTCTGGTTTCGCTCCAGGAGGGTATTTACGTGTTTTCTCAGGTCGGCTGACTTCTGACGTATACGTGTATAGGTGTTTCTCTCAGAGTAGTAAAGCTCTAAAACCTCTGATATAGATTCATATTTTGTGACTGTTAAATCGCTATACTGAGTCAGCTCTATTGAAGAAAATTCCTTTGGTTCATTGCCGTCACGCACGATATTCGGCGTAAAACGATTGTTTTTTATGTCCTCCATCATCCATGTGAAGTTGCTTCCCAGGTGCAAAAGCTCATCGTGTGAGTAGGCAGCTACAGGGGAGTCCGCGTTCAAGGCCCTGCCCTGTGAGCCAGCTCATTTGCCACAAGGGGGCTAGATGCCGAAAAGGATGAGTAGATAGCCTTTGAAACAGTAAGCGGCTTTGCTGATATAATATCCGCAAACTGCTTCGAATCTACGAGTCAGAGGATTATATTTATCCTCCTGTGTCGCGGGGATTTTGTAGGCTCTGCCCGGAAGCACCTCACGCACAGAACTCATATGAGAAGAAACATGCTTGATACTATCCAGGATCATTCCCTTATCATCACAGAAAATAATATTACTGTGCTTGCCCATCAGCTCCATGATAAGAACCTTCTTACAGGGATCCCCCAGCTCATTCAGATGCTCCAGCTCAAACATCACCACACGCTCCATCCCCGGCTGCCTGATATCCGAAACCCTCGCACTTCCAATATGCTTACGCAGCAGCATACAGAAATTAGGCGCAGTCATAGGACTGGGCTTATTCTTGGAAGTAAAATAAATCAGCGGAAGAGAAGCACTGGCCGAAAGCAGCAGCCTGCACTGCCCATTCGCCCCCTTCCCCGTAATCAAAAGCTCATCCGCCTCCGGCTGAGCAATCTTATTAAACCGTCCTCCATCCAAATTCAAATGCAGCTCCTTCACCATAGCCGCAATCGTAATCCCATCAAAAGCCATATAAAAACACTCCTTTTTAAATAATACTCACAATAATCAAAATCTCAGTCCCCAATATGACTGATAACAATTTTATAATTGACAGGTAATACATAAAATCTAAACATCACCTACGTCAGAAAGGCGAAGCCCTTTCTGACAAACAAACTCTAATATAACAGGCCTTTCTGAAAGCCTTCCAATTAAATATACCATATACCTCCCACAGCCAGTCACCAGCAGGAGAAAATAAATAGTTCCGGGCGCATTTGCAGGGGTTGTAGTAACTCTTAGGCTTCGGGAATCTGCGTTATGAAAAAAAACAGACAACCTGTCTGAGCGAAGCGAGTTTTGCTGTTTTTTCATGCCTTTAGCAGATTTCCGAAGCCTTAGAGTTGACTAAACCCCGAAACCGCGCCCGGAACTATTTATTTTCTCCTGCGTCCTACCTGCGTCCCACCTGCGGCGTCCCTTCTGCTAGTATACCACACATTTCCTACCGCCATCAACGAAAAAATGTTTGACTCCCATTCTATAATGAACTATAATAAATCTGTATGTAAACCAGAACAGGCACACATACCCCGACACTAATAGACAGACAAAGAGAGAAAAACTATGATAAAAAGCATGACAGGTTTCGGCCGGGCAGAAGTCGTGACCAAAGAAAGAAAAATAACAATCGAACTAAAATCTGTCAACCACAGATACCTGGACCTCAGCATCAAAATGCCCAGAAAACTCAACTTCCTGGAAGGCGCAGTCAGAAACCTGATGAAAACCTACATCCAGAGAGGCAAAGTTGATGTATACATCACATACGAAGACTACACCCTGGACAACGGAGCTCTCAAATACAACAGAGAACTCGCATCCGAATACATCACCTGTCTTAAAACAGATGCAGCAGGACTTTGACCTTGACTACGATATCAAAGTCAGCACCCTGTCACGCTATCCGGAGGTACTTGTCATGGAAGAACAGTCTGTTGATGAGGAAGCACTCTGGGAATCTCTGGAACCGCCCCTTCGCGAGGCATGTGAGAAATTTGTCCAGACAAGGATACTGGAAGGCAGAAATCTTGAGAAAGACCTTATCGGAAAACTGGACAGCCTTGAAGAAAAAGTATTACGTGTAGAAGCCCGCTCTCCGGAAGTAGTCAATGCCTACAGGACCAAACTGGAAGCAAAAGTTTCCGAGCTGCTGGAAGACACACAGATCGACGACAACCGCATCGCAGCAGAAGTCATCCTGTTTTCAGACAAAATCTGCAATGATGAGGAAACCGTCCGCCTTCACAGCCACATCAGGAACATGAAAAAGATGCTTACAACAGAGAAAGAAGGCATCGGACGCAAACTGGACTTCATGGCACAGGAAATGAACAGAGAAGCAAACACGATTTTATCCAAATCAAGTGATCTGGAGATCTCCAACATTGCCATTGATCTGAAAACAGAGATCGAGAAAGTCAGAGAACAGATCCAGAACGTAGAATAGAGGAAGAAAACGTGGCAAGACTTATTAATATCGGTTTTGGAAATGTAGTCAATTCACAGAAAATCGTGGCAGTGGTAAGCCCGGATGCGGCACCTGTAAAAAGAATGGTGCAGAGCATAAAGGGAACCCGGTCACTGATTGATGCAACTCAGGGGCGAAAGACAAAAGCAGTGATCGTCACAAGCGACGATTATCTGGTGCTCAGCGCACTTCAGCCTGAGACCATTGCCCGGAGATTTGCAGAAATATATGAAAACGAGGATAAGGGAGAGACCCATGAATAAAGGAATTTTAGTAGTGGTTTCCGGATTTTCCGGTGCAGGAAAAGGCACAGTAATGAAACGCCTCATGGAGAAATATGATGATTATGCATTATCTGTCTCCGCAACAACCAGAAAACCCCGTCCCGGTGAAGAGGACGGCAGAGAATATTTCTTCCGTACAAGGGATGAATTTGAGAAGCTGATCGAAGAGGATGCATTGCTTGAATATGCCCAGTATGTGGAAAATTATTACGGTACCCCACGCTCTTATGTAGAGGAGCAGCTTCAGGCAGGCAGAAATGTAATCCTTGAGATCGAAATCCAGGGCGCAATGAAGATCAAAGAGAAAATACCGGAAGCACTTCTGGTGTTTGTAACTCCGCCGACTGTGGAGGAACTGGAACGCCGTCTCACAGGCAGAGGAACAGAAACCGCACAGGTGATCGCAGACAGACTTGCAAGAGCCAGTGAAGAGGCAGAAGGTATGGGACAATATGACTATATTCTTGTCAACGATACTGTAGAGGAATGCGTAGACCATCTTCATCAGATTATTGTGAGTGAACATTCCAGAGTATCCAGAAATGCAGAATTTATCGCAGATATCCAGAAACAGACAAAAGCATTTCAGAAATGATAAACATGCGGCCCAGACCGCTTAAAAGAAAGGAGAAAATACATGATACATCCGTCTTATACAGAATTAATCGAAGCAATCAATACAAACAGTGAGGACGACGATACAACAATGTCCCTTAACAGCCGTTATTCCCTTGTACTTGCTGCAAGTAAACGTGCGCGTCAGATCATTGCAGGTTCCAAACCAATGGTAGAGGGTGCGGCAGGCAAGAAACCTCTCTCAGTTGCGATCGACGAGCTCTACAAAGGAAAAGTAAAGATCCTTGCTCCGGAAGAAGAGGATGAAGAAGGAACAGAACAGACAGCTGAGGCACAGACAGAAGAATCAGCACAGGCTTCTGAAATCACAGAGACTGCTGAAACAGCAGAAGAAACAACTGCAGAAACAACTGCAGAAACAACTGAAGAGTAAGAACTGATGGTAACACAATAGATAAACAAAAGGATGTGTCTGAGAATTACAGAGGTATATTTTCAGGCACATTCTTATAGGAGAATTTATGAAATTATTATTCGTATCATTAGGCTGTGACAAGAACCTTGTAGATTCCGAAGAAATGCTTGGACTTCTTACAGGTAACGGGTTCGAGATCGTAGATGATGAAACTGAAGCAGAGGCCATTGTGGTGAACACCTGCTGCTTCATCAATGACGCAAAGGAAGAGAGCGTCAACACCATCCTTGAGATGGCAGAATACAAGAAAACCGGGAGCTGTAAAGTCCTGGTTGTCACAGGATGTATGGCACAGCGTTATAAGAATGAGATCATTGAGGAAGTACCGGAAGTAGATGCAGTACTTGGCACAACTTCCTACGGAGACATCCTTAAGGCAATCCGTGAAGCAATGGAAGGAAAACATTTCCAGGAATTTAAAGATATTGATTATCTTCCGGAAAAGCTTGGCAAACGTGTTCTCACAACAGGCGGACATTTCGGATACCTCAAGATAGCAGAAGGCTGTGATAAACACTGCACCTACTGTATCATCCCGAAACTTCGCGGTAAATTCCGAAGCGTTCCGATGGAACGTCTGGTAACACAGGCAAAGGAGATGGCAGAGGAAGGCGTAAAAGAGCTGATCCTTGTCGCACAGGAGACAACCGTATATGGAACTGATATATATGGAAAGAAATCTCTTCATATCCTCCTGAAAGAGTTATGCAAGATCAAAGGAATCCGCTGGATCCGCGTGCTTTACTGCTATCCGGAGGAAATTTACGATGAACTGATCCAGACCATGAAAGAGGAGAAGAAGATCTGCCATTATCTGGATCTTCCGATCCAGCATGCAAGTGACCGTATCTTAAAGAGAATGGGAAGAAGGACAACACAGGCAGAGCTGGTGGAGATTGTAAATAAGCTTCGTCGGGAGATTCCTGACATCGTGCTCCGTACCACTCTGATCTCCGGATTCCCAGGGGAAACACAGGAAGACCACGAAGAGCTGATGAGCTTTGTGGATGAGATGGAATTTGACAGACTGGGAGTATTTACTTACTCACCGGAAGAAGATACACCTGCAGCAACGATGCCTGATCAGGTTGCGGAAGAAGTCAAAGAGGCCAGACGTGACGAGATCATGGAGCTTCAGCAGGAGATTTCCTATGATAAGGGAACTGACCGTATCGGACAGGAACTTCTCGTGATGATCGAGGGAAAAGTTGCAGATGAGAGCGCATACATTGGCAGAACTTACGGAGATGCACCAAAGGTCGACGGTTATATTTTTGTGCAGACAGGAGAACTCCTGATGACAGGAGATTTTGCAAAGGTACGTGTGACCGGTGCACTGGAATATGATTTGATAGGAGAGTTGGCAGATGAATACACCGAATAAACTTACAGTAGCCAGAATGATCCTGGTTCCGTTTCTTGTACTGTTTATGCTTACAGACCTGGGCGGTGAGGCAAACCGCTATATAGCACTTGCTATTTTTGTTGTTGCAAGTGTGACCGACTGGTTTGACGGAAAGCTTGCCAGAAAATACAATCTGGTGACAAACTTTGGTAAATTCATGGATCCTCTTGCAGACAAGCTTCTTGTATGTTCTGCAATGATCTGCTTTATTGAACTGGAAAAACTTCCGGCATGGTTTGTTATCATTATTATAGGAAGAGAATTTATTATCAGCGGATTCCGTCTGATCGCAGCCGAGAACGGTGTTGTGATCGCGGCAAACTACTGGGGCAAATTCAAGACGGTTTCCCAGATGATCATGATCATTTTACTGCTGATCGATCTGGGCGGAGTGTTTGATATTCTGGAACAGATATTTATCTGGCTTTCTCTGGCACTTACCGTTATTTCCCTGATCACATATATCTGGCAGAACAGGAGTGTTCTGTCCATGCAGGATTAGAAAGAAGGCTTTAATATGGCTTCAGAAAAGGAAGCATCAGAAGAATCAGCATTAGAGAAAACAGCATTAGAGAAAACAGCATTAGAAGAAACAGTTGTAGGACTCCTGAAAAAAAAGAAAATGACACTGTCTCTTGCCGAGTCCTGTACAGGCGGTGCGGTAGCAGCGGACATCGTAAATGTACCGGGAGCTTCGGAGGTATTTATGTGCGGCTATGTCACATATACAAACCGCGCCAAAAGAAAATGTCTTGGAGTAAAGAAGAGCACACTGAAGAAAGAAGGTGCTGTCTCAGCCAAATGTGCCGGACAGATGGCAAAAGGCGGGGCAAAAGCAGCCAAAACCGATGTCTGTCTCTCTGTGACAGGACTTGCAGGTCCGGGCGGTGGAACAGAGGAAACACCGGTGGGAACCGTATTTATGGGATGTTACTGTGCAGGAAAGACAACTGTGAGGGAATTTCACTTTGAGGGCGACAGAAAAAGTATCAGAGACCAGGCAGTTGACCAGGCACTGACATTTATCTGCGACAGGCTGCGCAAATATGACAGATAATAATTGGTGACAAGTTACATTACTGAACATAAGAGTACATTTCGAAAAGTTGATGAAATGTACTCTTTTTGTTATCATAGCAATTCATATTAACCGAATCAGGTAAGTTTTCTGCGGAGTCTGCGAAAAGCAATAAGCAGTGAGGGGGGACTTGGTCACCGCATCATTTTCATAAGGTTCACCACTTTATCAAGTTTTTGTGCCTCTGCGGGAGATTTTCCCATCTTCAGCACTTCAATGATCGCAGAAATCTCATCAGCATTAAATTTCAGACCACCTTTTTTTCCCTGAGCAGCTGCGCTCATCAGGAAAGGCAGCATCTCATTTGCACCCTTTGAACTTCCCTGGGAAGCCAGATTCTGAAGCATATCAAGCTTGGAACGGTCCATACCTGCAAGCTTCGGGTTGTTGCGCCAGTCATCATTCATGGGAATCCTCCTTCTCACCATCTGCAGGCTGATTCATGAGCTGCAGCATCTGAACCATAGCCATCATATTTACCATCTGATCTAATTTATCCCTGCTGGGACCATAACAGAAGCTGCGGATATCATTGACGATATCCACCGGATTCTGGGCCGGCATGCTCATGGCACACAGATCGCTGCCGGAACTTCTTTTGCTAAAAACAGAAACCGTATTGATAAATTCAACCGCTTTTTCATAGACTGAGAAAATCTGCTGTCCTTTTGGCGGAAGATAAGGAATGGCGGCTTTTATCATCTGTCCGCGGTCAGAACTGACCATCTGATCCAGTAAAGTCTGTGAAATCTGCTCTTCATTCATAATATCTGCTTCCATTTTATGTTTTTTATTTAACAGAATATGACGGGGAGAAGGATTCTGACATATAATAAAGTAGAATTTAAGTAACTGTGAGACTGCTTTACTGCACGCTGTCTCAAATTTTATGGAATTGCTGCAGGTATCATGCGTTTGCAGTTGCAAAAAAAATGGAGAATCAGATATGGGATCAGAGTCAGAAGAAAAGAAAGAAATGCTTATTATAAATGGAAATGCTTTTTATGAGATAGATCTGGAGTGTGTGAAAAAGAAAAAACAATGTGCTCAGACAGTGCACCCGGAAAAGAAAACAGACAGGATCAATTTCCGGAATATGAAAGATAAGGATAATATCAGGCAGCATGAATAATAAGGACGAAATTATAATCCTGTAAAATATAAAGAGGCAGAGGGAAAGATCCCCCTGCCAACAGAAAATGATTGTCAGCAGCCACATCCACAGCCATTGTTTCCACATAACAGAAGCAGCACGATAATAATCCAGCAGTTGTCACCGTTGCCACATCCGCCGCAGCCATTGTTGCATCCACAGTTATTGTTTCCGCACAGGCACAGAAGGATGATGATCCAGAGGATATTACAGCAGGAATTATTTCCGCCTGAAAGACCCCATCCACTGTTACATCCACATCCGTTATTACATCCGCAGCCATTGTCGCATCCGCATCCGCTGTTATTAGCGCAGCCACATCCGCATCCTCCTCTGTCCTCACATCCGCAATTTGTAGCAGCTAAGTCGCTCATATTAAATCCTCCGTTTTTTTTCTTTACAATCCTATCATATGTGGAACCGCAAAAAGTGTTACAGTTTCATCATTGTTCATTATGTTCACAGTAACCAATAACCAATAACCTTAAGTTCGATGCGAATTGTTGCTTTTCACAAGTTGACAATAATATATGAATCCGATATAATATACCACGTAACAAATCTGTAATGATTGAGAAAGAAATGCAACAATAACCCAATTAAAACGTAAAACAATACGTATAAAAAGAGAGGAAACGGAGAATAAGAATGAAGAAACATGGGAAACTATTGTTAAAGTATCTGCTCCTTTTTGTGATGACCGTTTTTGTAATGGGCTGTTTTAGTGTATCCGCGGCAACAAAAACAGGATTTGTCACTCAGAAAGGGAAAACCTATTACATAAACAAAGACGGTTCCAAACAGAAAGGCTGGCTGGAACTTAAGGGTAAGAAATATTACTTTGATAAGAAAACAGGAGTTCAGGTAAAAGGCTGGGTAAAAGACTCCAGCGGACAGGCGATCCGATACTTTACCAGAGGAGCCGGATATATGGTGACAGGATTTATCACTGATTCCAATGGAAATACCCGTCATTTTGATGAGACAACAGGCCTGATGACAAGAGGCTGGCTCACAGATACAGATGAATATAAATATTATTTTTACAGCGGTTCCGGCGTTATGGCCAAAGGCTGGGTGGAGAACAAAAAAGAACAGAAACGCTATTTCAGTCAGGCCAATGGACATATGTGTACAGGCTGGGTGAAGAGCAGTGCCGGAAATTACAGATACTTTAAGCCGTCAAATGGAATAATGTATACAGGTCTGGAGAAAATTGACTCAGACTATTACTATTTTTCAAAATCAACCGGTGTCCGTTATCAGAAAGGTTTCGGAACCGTAGGAAGTAAGAAATATTATTTCAACCCTTCAGATGGTAAGGCGAAGACAGGCTGGCTTGAGCTTGATGGAAAGAAATATTACTTTGATACATCAGGAGTGATGCTGGCAAATACCATCGCTTCCATTGACGGAACTACATACAGGTTTGATTCTGACGGTGCTGCAACAAAGACTTCCGGTAATGATTACACAGTAGAGGGCAAATTTGTCAAGGTCTTTGATGCGAAGAATAATAAATACTACTATATGGAAGAAGAGTTCCTGGAACATCCGGGAATTGCAGACGGAAAGGTGTCAGATCTGGATCTTCTGGCAGCAGTGTGTGATGCAGAAGCAGGAGATCAGGGAGTTGTGGGAATGGAGGCAGTTGCGCTTTGCGTATTAAACTGTACCATTGACCAGTATAAAGAATTTCCGTCACAGATCCGTTATGTGGTATATCAGGGAAAACCTACCCAGTATGCGGTTGTCACAGACGGAGCACTTCTTAAAAGACTGAAAGGCCAGTTTGAGGACAGGACCAATGCCTATGCGGCAGCAAAGGCAGCCATGGAAGTGTTCAGTAACTATGTAAATCATGGTACAAAGAGAACACTCCCGGGATTTAAGACAAAGGATTTCAATTACAAATTCTTTATGACTCCGGCAGCATTTAAGGCACAGAACCTTAATTTCAGCAAACTGGAGTATGAACAGTACAAAGGACATGTATTCTTTGTGGACTGGATTTCAGGGTGAGCACATTAACGCTTTAAGTTGGTGAAATATGAAGAGGATTGTTATAAATTCCTTGACAAATAAATTTTGTATTTGTATACTTGCAGATATATGATATAAAAAAGACACAGATGGGAAAGAGTAACATAGGGAAAACAGACAGAGAGCTGCCGGCAGGTGAGAGGCGCGTGGGGAACTTATGTGAATACCTCCCGGAGCTCTGCACCGAACACCTCAGAGATATTGTAAGGTAAGTAGGCTGCAGCGGAGTGGCATCCGTTAACATGCTTAAGTAACAGAGAGAACCGTTGTTTATCATAACAAGGGCATGGCTTGTTACTTATTGAGGCAGAGAATGCGAGTTTTCTGCGAATTTAGGTGGTATCGCGGGACCCGGTTCTCGTCCTAAAGGGACAGGAACCGGGTTGTTTTATTTTATTACGAGGAGGAAACAAACAATGACAGTTTGGGACGAGCTGAAAGCCCGTGGTCTGATTGCCCAGGTAACAGACGAAGAAGAGATCAAAGAAATGGTAAATAATGGAAAAGCCACATTTTACATTGGCTTTGACCCTACCGCAGACAGCCTTCATGTGGGACACTTTATGGCACTCTGCCTGATGAAACGTCTGCAGATGGCAGGAAATAAACCTATCGCATTATTAGGCGGCGGAACCGGTATGATCGGTGACCCGTCCGGAAGATCTGATATGCGTCAGATGATGACGGTGGAGACAATCCAGCACAACATTGACTGCTTCAAGAAACAGATGGAGCGTTTTATCGACTTCTCAGACGGCAAGGCATTAATGGTAAACAATGCAGACTGGCTGATGAACTTAAATTATGTAGAGGTACTTCGTGATGTTGGACCACATTTCTCTGTAAACCGTATGCTCTCTCATGAGTGCTACAAACAGCGTATGGAACGTGGACTTACATTCCTTGAGTTCAACTATATGATCATGCAGAGCTACGACTTCTACATGCTTTATCAGAAATACGGCTGTACCATGCAGTTCGGCGGTGATGACCAGTGGGCAAATATGCTTGGCGGTACAGAGCTGATCCGCCGTAAACTTGGCAAAGATGCCTATGCCATGACCATCACACTTCTTCTGAACTCCGAAGGCAAGAAGATGGGTAAAACACAGTCCGGTGCTGTATGGCTTGATTCGGAGAAGACTTCTCCTTTTGATTTCTACCAGTACTGGAGAAACGTGGATGATGCAGATGTTATCAAATGTATGCGTCTCCTCACATTCCTTCCCTTAGAAGAGATTGATGAGATGGCGAAATGGGAAGGAAGCCAGTTAAACAAAGCAAAAGAAATCCTTGCATACGAGCTGACAAATCTGGTTCATGGCGAAGAGGAAGCAAAGAAAGCACAGGAAGGCGCAAGAGCACTTTTTGCAGGTGGCGCTGACACAGCACACATGCCGACAACTGAACTTGCAGACGAAGACTTCTCAGAAGAAGGAACAATCGACCTGATCTCCATGCTTGTAAAAGCAGGAATGGTTCCAACACGTTCCGAGGGACGCCGTGCTATTGAACAGGGCGGTGTTTCCATTGACGGTGAGAAGATCACAGATGTGAAATACACAGTTGCCAAAGATGCACTTACAGGTGAAGGCGTAGTGCTGAAAAAAGGCAAAAAGAAATTCAACAAAGTTCTGGCAAAATAAAAAATTCATTATAGAAATATCGGCGGATACTGCTGAACCGGTGCCGCCGATTTCAGGAGGAAAAGATTATGAAGAAATACGGAGTAAACGAACTTCGTCAGATGTTTCTTGACTTCATGGAAAGCAAAGGACATCTGGTAATGAAAAGCTTTTCCCTGGTACCACAGGGAGATAAGAGCCTTCTGCTGATCAACGCAGGTATGGCTCCGCTGAAACCATATTTTACAGGTGCTGAAATCCCGCCGAGAACAAGAGTAAGTACCTGCCAGAAATGTATCCGTACAGGTGATATCGAGAATGTAGGTAAAACCGCACGCCATGGTACATTCTTTGAAATGCTTGGTAACTTCTCCTTTGGTGACTATTTTAAGACAGAAGCTATCCACTGGTCCTGGGAATTCCTCACAGAGGTAGTAGGACTGGCTGCAGACCGTCTTTATCCTTCCGTATATCTGGAAGATGATGAGGCATTTGACATCTGGAACAAAGAGATCGGAATCCCTGCTGACAGAATTTTCCGTTTTGGAAAAGAGGACAACTTCTGGGAGCATGGCGCAGGTCCCTGTGGTCCATGTTCAGAGATCTACTATGACCGCGGAGAGAAATACGGCTGTGGGAAACCTGGCTGTACAGTGGGATGTGACTGCGACCGTTACATGGAAGTATGGAACAACGTATTTACCCAGTTTGAGAACGATGGAAACGGAAATTATACAACACTGAAACAGAAGAACATTGATACAGGTATGGGTCTGGAACGTCTGGCAGTTATTGTACAGGATGTAGATTCTATCTTTGATATAGATACCATCTGCGCACTGCGTAACCTGGTATGTGAGATCTCTGGAAAAGAATACGAAAAGAACTATAACGATGACGTATCCATCCGTCTGATCACAGACCATATCCGTTCTGCAACATTTATGATCTCCGATGGTATCATGCCTACGAACGAAGGCCGTGGTTATGTACTTCGCCGTCTGATCCGTCGTGCAGCACGTCACGGACGTCTTCTTGGAATCGAAGGAACCTTCCTTGCCAAATTAAGTGAAGAAGTGATCAATGGTTCCAAAGCAGGATATCCGGAGTTGGAAGAGAAGAAGGAATTTATCTTTAAAGTTCTCACAAATGAAGAAAACCAGTTCAACAAGACCATTGACCAGGGTCTTCGTATTCTCGGAGAGATGGAAGATGAGATGAAAGCAGCAGGAGAGAAAACACTTTCCGGCGAAAATGCATTCAAATTATATGATACTTACGGATTCCCGATGGATCTTACAAAAGAGATCCTTGAGGAAAAAGGATATGATATCGACGAAGCAGGCTTCCAGAAATGTATGGAAGAGCAGAGAAACAAAGCCCGTTACTGCACGTGAAGTAACCAACTATATGGGCGCTGACGCAACTGTATATGATGATATCGATGTAAATGTTACAACAGAATTTGTAGGATACGACCATCTTACCTTTGATTCCAAAGTAACAGTCCTTACAACAGAGACAGAGATCGTAAACTCCCTGATGGAAGGTCAGAAAGGAACTGTCTTTACAGAGCAGACTCCATTCTACGCAACTATGGGTGGACAGGTCGGAGATACAGGTGTGATTGAAACTGCAAACGGTAAGTTCGTAGTAGAAGACACCATCAAGCTTCGCGGCGGTAAATTCGGACATGTAGGTCATATGGAATCCGGTATGATCTCCACAGACGAAACTGTTTCCCTGAAAGTGGATGAAGTTGCAAGAAGAGACACTGAGAAGAACCACAGTGCAACACATCTTCTTCAGAAATCTTTACGTACCGTTCTTGGAAATCATGTAGAACAGTCCGGTTCTTATGTTGATAAAGACCGTCTTCGTTTTGACTTCTCTCACTTCCAGGCATTAACAGCAGAGGAAATCGCTGAAGTAGAGAAGATGGTAAATGATAAAATTGCGGAAGATATCGCTGTAAACACAGAGATTATGAGTGTTGATGAAGCAAAGAAGACTGGTGCAATGGCGTTATTTGGAGAAAAATATGGTGACAAAGTACGAGTTGTTACAATGGGAGACTTCTCCAAAGAATTTTGTGCAGGTACACATGTACCACACACAGGAGTAATCAAAGCATTTAAGATTATTTCTGAGACAGGTGTTGCAGCAGGAGTAAGACGTATCGAGGCATTAACCGGAGACGGTGTAATGAAATATTACCTTGATGAAGAAAAAACACTTCATGAAGCAGCAAAAGCAGCAAAGGCAGAGCCTCATAAATTAGCAGAAAAGATTCAGTCCATGCTTGACGAGATCAAAGCACTTACTGCAGAGAATGAAAAGTTAAAAGATCAGATTGCAAAGAGTGAAGTTGCAGATGTAATGGATCAGGTAGTGGAAGCAGGCGATTACAAAGTACTTCCAGTATCCGTAAAAGACGTTGATATGAATGCTCTGCGTACTTTAGGTGATGACCTTAAAGATAAGATTGGAAGCGGTGTTATTATCCTTGCTTCCGATATGGGCGGAAAAGTTAACTTAATCGTAACTGCAACAGATGATGCTGTAAAAGCAGGTGCACATGCAGGAAAGATCATCAAAGAGGCAGCAGCCTTAGTAGGTGGCGGTGGTGGTGGACGTCCAAATATGGCTCAGGCCGGTGGAAAGAATCCAGCAGGAATCAAAGCTGCATTAGAAAAAGCAGTGGAAATCGCAAAAGAACAATTATAAAACTTAATTTGTAGATTTCGTATAGACGAAAA
>ENA-OQJK01000143-OQJK01000143.1-human-gut-metagenome-genome-assembly--contig:-NODE-143-length-15960-cov-3.004358_pt1 | contig 15960 bp, 10 predicted proteins | sample MGYA00242605_ERZ504771 | MGnify/ENA primary metagenome ERZ504771 (study PRJEB26092, sample SAMD00036353) | human gut metagenome | host: Homo sapiens | study: EMG produced TPA metagenomics assembly of... | reverse complement strand
TTACATGCGGAATAGGAGAAAAACAGATTATATTGTCAGAAGGAGAAGCAATTTTTATTAATTCTAAAATATTGCACCGTTTTTACGCATCATCAGGTGGTATCATTCCTAACTTTGTATGTATGCCGGAATTTATTGCACCGGAGAACAGCCTGATCTATAAGAAATATATCTTGCCAATCATTTCATCGAATATATATTTCCAGCGTTTTCAGACTGATGAACTATGGCAGACAAAGATTATACAAACTATGATAAAAATAATGGAAATACAGGGGAATGAGAAAATAAGAGAACTTGCTACTTTGGCTTTGATGCAGGATTTATGGCTGACTTTTTATGAAAATGTAAAGTTATCTGATAAAGGAAATGTACAGACAGTTGATGAAGTTGCACAGAAAAGAGTACAGTTAATCATGCAATATATACATGAAAACTATAATCATAATTTGTCTCTGGATGAAATTTCCTCGCATATAGGAATCAGTAAAAGTACTGCACTTAATTTGTTCCACCGGTTTTTACATACTACACCGGTTAATTATCTGATAGGATATCGACTTCAGGCAGCTTCCTGGTTATTGAAAAATACGAATAAAAAAGTAAAAACAATTGCCTATGAAAGTGGATTTCATAACGTTGATTATTTTTGCAGATTGTTTAAAAAACGTTATCATTTAACCCCATCAGAATATCGTTGCACATGTTTAAAATTGTTGTCGGCAGATCCGAGTCTTCAGACCCATAAATAAAGCCGATGCGGGATTTTTGAATCCTGTATCGGCTTTGTTAATTTGCGAAGATTTTGAAAAATTTATTTTTAATGATTCATCAGCGTTTTAATATCTTCTTCCGGTGTGGTGATAGGTGCAATACCATAATTTTCCACCAGATAGTTTAGAATATTAGGAGACAGGAACGCTGGAAGAGAAGGACCAAGACGGATGTTTTTGATACCTAAGTGTAAAAGTGTCAGCAGGATGCAGACTGCCTTCTGTTCATACCAGGAGAGAACGAAGGAAAGCGGAAGCTCATTTACAGAACATCCAAATGCATCCGCAAGTGCCACAGCAACCTGGATCGCACCATAAGCATCATTACACTGGCCCATATCCATCAGTCTTGGCAGACCACCGATTTCTCCCAGATCCAGATCATTGAAACGGAATTTTCCACATGCCAGGGTGAGAACAATACTGTCAGAAGGTGTCTGCTTCACGAATTCCGTATAATAGTTTCGACCTGGTTTGGCACCATCACAGCCGGCAACCAGGAAGAAATGGCGGATAGCGCCTGATTTTACTGCTTCTACTACAGTATTCGCATGGGAAAGAATAGCTGCATGCCCGAAACCGGTTGTTACTTTCGTACCGCCGTTGATGCCTGTGCGTGTCTGATCTTCTTTGTAACCACCCAGTTCCAGTGCTTTTTCAATAACCGGTGTGAAATCTTTCTTCTCGTCGATATGAACAGCGCCTGGGAAAGCAACCACTTCTGTTGTAAATACTCTGTCAGCATAACTGCTTTTTGGCGGCATCAGACAGTTGGTGGTGTAAAGGATCGGAGCCGGAAGATGATCAAACTCTTTCTGCTGATTCTGCCATGCAGTTCCGAAATTTCCTTTTAAGTGAGAGAATTTCTTTAAGAGTGGATAGGCATGGGCAGGGAGCATTTCACCGTGGGTATAGATGTTGATTCCTTTTCCTTCTGTCTGTTCAAGTAAAAGCTGCAGATCCTTCAGATCATGACCGGTTACTACAATAAATGGTCCTTTTTCTACGGTAAGTGTAACTGCAGTCGGTTCCGGTGTTCCATAGGTTTTGGTATTTGCCTTGTCAAGAAGTGCCATACATTTCAGATTGATTTCCCCTACTTTCAGTACAGTAGGAAGCAGTGTATCCATACTTTCTTCATAACCAATCTTAAATAATGCTTCGCAGAAGAAACGGTTTACTTCGGCATCTTCATAATTCAGAACATTTGCATGATAAGCATAAGCTGCCATTCCGCGAATCCCGAAAAGAATAAGGGACTTCAGGGAGCGGATATCTTCATCTGCATTCCACAGCTGCTGCATGTCATATTCGTCTGATTTACCGCAAGGTGACTGACATTTACTGCAGCCAGGAACCAGTCTTTCTTTTTCTGCTCTGACTTTTTGTATCATATTTTCGATTGCTGCATCGTCAAAACTCACATTTGTAACGGTAGTAAACAGTCCTTCAATTATGACTTGACTGGTACTTTTGGAAATAGCTGCTGCGCTATCGACAGCCCTTGCCAGACCGATCAACGCACCTGTCAGCTCATCCTGTAATTTGGCAGTGCCTGCCTTTTTTCCGCAGACACCTGCATTTCCTGTGCAGCCGGTGCATCCCACTGTCTGTTCACACTGATAACAAAACATTTTTTTATCCATTGTCGTATCCTCCTTTATTCTATAATATTTCCATCAATACCTATGGTTATAACCTGCCAGGGAATGAATTTTCTACTATTCTGAAGTGCTTTTCTGGCTGCCATCTCAAGTCCGCCACAGCATGGAACTTCCATTCTTACAATCGTCACACTTTGAATATCGTTATTTTGGATTATTGCAGTCAGTTTCTCGCTATAATCCACCTGATCCAATTTAGGACAGCCGATTAATGTTACCTTATTTCGGATAAAATCCTGATGAAAGCCTGCGTAAGCGTAAGCAGCACAATCGGCTGCGATTAAAAGCTTTGCGCCGTTAAAATATGGGGCACTGACAGGTGCCAGCTTAATCTGTACCGGCCAGTTCTGAAGATTGGATACCTGACCTGTGGTTGAAGATGGTTTTTCTGATTTGGGTATTTCTGATCGCTGAATCTGCATGCTTTTAGACCCGGGACAGCCGGCATGAGCAGTTATTGCCTGATTTTTGGCAAATATTTTTTTCTGTGCTTCTTTCACAGCCGCTTCATCATATTCAGGTGCTTCCCGTTCCTCAAAGGAAATGGCACCTGTGGGACACTCCGGGAGGCAATCCCCCAGTCCGTCACAGAAATGTTCTCTCACCAATTCTGCTTTTCCATTAATGATATCAATGGCACCTTCGTGGCAGGCATCTGCACAGGCGCCGCAGCCATTGCATTTTTCTTTATCGATTCGAATAATCTTTCTTATCATTTTACCTCCGTCAATAGATTTAACTTTTGTTTCTGTCAGCATTATAGTATGATAAATACAACTTGTATGTTTGATTTCCAACAAGGAGGAATGATTTTGAAAAAATATTTACCCATTCTAAAAAACAGTCCATTCTTTACAGGCCTTACTGATAACGAGATATTATCTATACTGCATTGTGTAAAAGCAACAACAGTTTCCCAAAAACGAGATTTTTATATTTTCAGAGCAGGAGATTCTACTGAGGTAATGGGACTTGTGGTGTCTGGCTGTGTTCTTGTTATTCAGGAAGACCTTTGGGGGCATCGGAATATTCTGTCGAAATGTCATACCGGTGATTTCTTTGGTGAGCCATATGCAGCAAGCCCGGGTGCTGTTCTGAATGTCAGTGTGGTGGCAGATACGGATTGTGAGATTATTCTGCTAAATGTCCAAAGGCTTCTGATTTCCTGCCCGACTGCATGCGAACACCATCAGAAGCTGATCCGCAACCTGGTCAGTGTCCTGGCAAATAAGATACTGATCCTGAACGACAAAATCACACATGTGGGCAAGCGAACGACAAGGGACAAACTATTGTCCTATCTGTCGACAGAGTCTATCAGACATTCGTCGTTATCCTTTGATATTCCCTTTGACCGGCAGCAGCTGGCAGATTATCTGTGCATTGACCGTGCGGCAATGTCTACGGAGATATCAAAGTTACAGAAAGAAGGTTTTATAAAAACAAATAGAAATCATTTTGAATTGACTGTTTGTAATAATTCGGATTCTGAAATAAAAATGTGATATCCATCATGAAAAATTGTGTATTACAGTTATGTCAAGCGGATATTCGCAACCTCCGCAGGGGACTTACTTGATTCGGTTAAACTTTCGTGTGACAAACGTAGCTGTCTGTGATATTATGAAAGTGATATAAGCGAAAATGACTTTTGCAGAAACGAAAGTATCTTTAAATGATATTTACAAATATACTTCCTCTAATGGCTTAAAGGGAAGTTTTATGGATACGGAACGGTATGAGTACAAATGAGCAGGAAACAGTAATGTCAATGCTGTATGGACTTCAGAAGTAGGAGAACAGTTCGAACATATGTATCGACTGTTCTTTTTTTGTTTTCAGGCATTAATGCGGTACTTAATGCAGTAGTATTTTCTATATAAGTGTTGGGAGATTATATGAAAAAGTTTAAGGCAAACGATAATAAGAGTGAAGAACATGAGATCAACTACAGACAATTCAACAAAAAGCTGGAACTGCTGAATCAGATCCTGTCTCTGATATCAGACATCAATCAGGCATCAGATGAGAAAGAAGTGAAGGACTGTATTCCTGCATTGCTTCAATACACCGGCGAATATACAGATGCAGACAGAGTATATATTTTTGAACTGATGTCTGAAAAACAGGATTATTACAGCAATACCTTCGAATGGTGCAGAGAGGGGATCGTCCCTCAGATTGACAATCTGATTCGTATTTCTGCCGATAGTATGCCGGTGTGGCATGAGAAATTTCTTCGTGGAGAAACTATAATTATTCATGATCTGGAGAAAATATGTGAAACTATGCCTTCGGAATATGACATCCTGAAGGTTCAGGATATTCATTCTCTGCTGGTTTTACCTTTGTTTGCAAATACGCAGTTGAGCGGTTTTATCGGTCTGGATAATCCGGAGCTGGTTAATCCCGGTGTTTCCATATCGCTTCTTTCCAATGCAGGCGGACATCTTGCCAGTACATTGAACAATCTGCGCATGTTCAGGATGCTTGAGGAAAAACAGAAAACACTGGAGAGCAATCTGGAGGAACTTCAGAAGGAGAAGCATATCCTGGAAGCTCTCTGCGTAGATTATACCTCATTTTATTTATGTGATCTGGCAAATGATACTATGGAAACGATCAAACAGAGCGTACATTCCAATTGGGCAGAGATTGATGGGATGACGGAGCTGAAATCCGGCTATACCTCCAGAATCAGATATTATTATGACCATTATGTGATCCGGGAATCAGCACCGGATTTTCTCCAGAAGATGGAACGTCACGCTCTCATAGAGTATCTGCGGAATCACAAACGTTTTGCGTATCGTTATCAGTCAGTGAAAAACCATGCCGGACATGAGTATTTTGAATTACAGGTGATCCGTCTGGAGACAGGAAACAGGGATGATTATAAGATCATTATGGGATTTCGCTATATTGATGATATTGTGCAGGAGGATATGAAAAAGAAGCAGCAGATGGAAGAGACTATGGCTGATCTGAAAATGAATAATGAGATCATTTCTGCAATCAGCAAAATGTATTGGATCATCTACCGGATGGATCTGCTCCATGATACCTACGAGGAGATTTCCAGCCAGGAATCCATGCACCGTCTGACTGGCAGAAGTGGAAAAATTTCTGTTCAGTTTACAAAAGCCAGAGAGAAAATCGTAGCTCCCGAATTTCAGGAAAGAATGAGAGAATTCCTGGATGCTTCCACGCTGGCAGAGCGTCTGAAGAACAGAGAGGAGGTTTCCACAGAATACAGAGCCATAACCGGAGTCTGGCATCAGGCCAGATTTATTGTGAAGCTTCGAAACGAAGCAGGGGAAGTGACTAATGTTCTCTATGTGACGAGAGATATTAATGACCAGAAAATATCTGAGCTGGAAAGCCGGGAAGAACTGAGAAGAACCGCTCAGGAGGCGGAGAAAGCCAATCTGGCAAAGACAGATTTCCTGAGGAGAATGAGTCATGATATCCGTACACCGATCAATGGAATTCAGGGCTGTGTGAATATTGCGGACCGTTATCCGGATGATCTGGAGCTTCAGCAGGAAGCACGTACCAGAATCAGGACTGCTTCCAGTTATCTTTTAAATCTTGTCAATGATGTGCTGGATATGAATAAGCTGGAATCCGGCAATATACAGCTTGAGAGAAAGCACTTTAATCTGCTGGAACTTTTGCATAATACGAATGAAATCACCAGGATGCAGGCAAATGAAGCTGGTGTCAATTATTATGTAGAAGATGGAGAAATCGTCCATACACAGCTGATAGGAAGTCCGGTACATTTCCAGCAGACATTGATGAATATCGGCAGCAATGCAGTAAAATATAATCATGATGGCGGTTCTGTGACAGTTACCTGTCGTGAGGTTTCCTATACGGATACCATTGCGGAATATGAACTGACCTGTACAGATACCGGGATCGGCATGAGTGAGGAATTTCAGAAAAGGGCATTTGAGCCTTTTGCCCAGGAAGGGCAGTCAGCCAGAACAAAATATGCAGGTACCGGTCTGGGACTTGCCATTGCCAGAAAACTGACAGAACTGCAGGGAGGAACTCTTTTCTTTGATAGCATACAGGGAAAAGGAACCAAATTTATTCTCCATATTTCTTTTGAAATCTCTGCAGAGGAACAGGAAAAGAAATCTCATATGTATCAGAACTGTTCAGTAGAGGGGATTCAGGTTCTGCTGGTGGAAGATAATGAGCTGAATATGGAAATTGCTGAGTTTCTGCTGAAAGAAGAAAAAATGATAGTGACAAAGGCATGGAATGGACGGGAAGCCGTAGAAATCTTTGAGAATTCAGAGCCCGGATACTTTGATGTGATTCTGATGGATCTGATGATGCCACAAATGGGAGGTCTGGAAGCTGCCCGCAGAATCAGAAAAATGGATCGAGAGGATGCGAAATCTATCCCCATTTTTGCTATGACAGCCAATGCCTTTCTGGATGATATTGCACAGAGTAAAGCAGCAGGAATGAACGAACATTTTTTCAAAAACCCCTTCAAAATGGAGAAAGTGATAGATACCATTCGATTTTATTGCACAGCCCGATGAGAAACAGTTGGAAGATAACATAACGAGGAAAATTTAATGAAAATAAATAGTACAGCTGCTAAACATATTAAAAAATACTGCTATATTATAGGACTTCTCTCTTTCCTGATCGCATTTTTTGCGTGTAGTCAGATGCTCCGACATCAGGAAAAGGAAAAAAAAGCATCGGGAACTTATATGGCACAAAGCACGATAAGGAGAGTCAAGGCAAAGCTGGACAATTATATAATGATTTCTGATTTTCTGGGAAATTATATCATTGATGGATCGGATATGGATGAAAACACTTTTTCAGAACTGGCAGAAAAGATTCCTAATGAGGAAGGTGTGGTAAAGGCGTTTGAGCTGGCACCGGAAGGGATAATAACCGAAATCTATCCTATGCAGGGAAATTCAGAGGCTCTTGGACTGGATGTTCTGAGGGAACACGAACGGAAAAAAGATGCAGTTCTGGCTAAGGAAACCGGGGAATATACACTTGGCGGTCCCTATCAGTTAAAGCAGGGAGGAACCGGAGCATTACTTTTTAAACCGGTTTATCGAACCGATGATTTCGGAGAGAGTAGTTTCTGGGGATTTGTACTCCAGGTAATTGACTGGGATCGTTTCATGAGTGATATAAATCTGAAATCTTTAAGTGAGGCAGATTTCAGTTATAAGATCTGGTCTTATGACAGAAGCAGTGGAGATAAGGTTATTCTTGCCCAGAGTCAGGATGATATGCCGGAAAACAGCCTGACGATAGAATGTGAGATCCCGAATAACACATGGTATTTTGATATTGTGCCTTCCAATGGGTGGACTCCGGTTTCTCAATGGATTCTTTCCATAATTGCTTCGTATATATTCTCGTTGCTGATCGCTATGGTTTTTTATCAGATATCCAGCAAAAAACACAGAGAAAAACAATATGCTGCTGAGCTTGAGAAAGCGGCAGAACTGGCGAAAAGTGCCAATGAAGCAAAAACACGATTTCTGTTTAATATGAGCCATGATATCCGGACGCCAATGAATGCGATCATAGGTTTTTCCGGATTACTGGAAAAGAACCTTCAAAACGAGGAAAAGGCAAAAGAATATCTGGGAAAGATCTGTTCTTCCGGAAATCTGCTGATGACGATTATTAACCAGATCCTGGAGATAGCCCGTATTGAAAGCGGCACTACAGCTCTGCAGCTGAAAGCAGAGGATATAAACACATTATTTCATACGGTAAACACAGTATTTGAGGAAGATGTAAGGAAGAAGAACCTGCAGTATTCGGTAGATTTGGATGTATATCATACCTTTATCCTTTGTGACAGGGTGAAACTTCAGGAGATAATGCTGAACATCATCAGCAATGCGATAAAGTATACGTCAGATGGGCATGGGGTTCATGTAAAGATATATGAGAAGGATTCAGAGGATCCCCGGAAAGCCCGGCTCATTTTTACCTGTGAAGATACAGGCATTGGCATGAGCGAGGGATATCTTCCACATATCTTTGAAGAATTTTCCAGAGAGCATACAACCACAGAGAACAAGGTCGCTGGTACAGGACTGGGTCTTCCTATTGTAAAATCCATGATCGAGTTGATGGGAGGAAGTATCCGGGTAGAAAGTACGCAGGGCGCCGGGACAAAATTCACTGTAGATATTTCTTTTGATACAGCATCAGAAGAGGATGTATACAGGAATCAGATATCTGAACAGCCGGATGCATTAAAGAGGATGGAAGGAAAACGTATTCTTCTTGCAGAAGATAATGATCTGAATGCAGAAATTGCGATAGAACTGCTTGCGGAACAAAAGATTATTGCAGACCGCGCAATGGATGGAGCTGACTGTCTGGATAAGCTGGAGAAAGCAGCTTCCGGATATTATGATATGATTCTTATGGATATTCAGATGCCGGTGATGGATGGATATGACGCTACAGCCAGGATACGCAGAATGAAAGATGAGGAGAAAGCTTCCATACCCATTATAGCAATGACAGCAAACGCCTTTGCAGAGGACAGACAAAAGGCGATATCGACTGGAATGAATGATCATGTAGCAAAACCAATTGATATGAAGGTGCTTTTACCGGTGATGGCAAAATATATCAGATAGAACAAATCCGCCGATATGATTACACAAGTTGATCGTATCAGCGGATTTTTTGTCAAAATCTGTGGACTTATATAGTATTAAAAACTATATAAACTGGTTTCTCTTGACAAGAATAAATATTGTGATATACTTTGAATATCAAAATATTTAAAATACAAACAAAATAACAGGAGAAGAATCACAATGAAGAATTTCAAAATAGGAGATAAAATCACAAGAGTTCCATTGATCCAGGGGGGAATGGGAGTTGGGATCAGTCTTGGCAGACTTGCAGGTTCTGTTGCGAAAGCAGGAGGAGTTGGTATTATTTCCACTGCACAGATTGGCTACAGGGAAGAAGATTTCGACAGAAATCCGGCAGCAGCCAACGAACGTGCCATTGCCGGTGAAATGAAAAAAGCCCGTGAGATTTCAGGAGATGGAATTATAGGATACAATATTATGGTTGCACTGAAAGAATATGCATCTCACGTAAAGGCTGCAGTAAAAGCTGGCGCAGACATCATTATTTCCGGTGCGGGACTTCCCACAGAGCTTCCGGAACTGGTAAAAGGAAGTCTGACAAAGATTGCCCCCATTGTATCTACAGACAAATCCGCAAAAGTAATCCTGAAATACTGGGACAGAAAATACAAAAGAACTGCAGATCTGGTAGTGATCGAAGGTCCTCAGGCAGGCGGACACCTTGGCTTTCATAAAGAAGAACTGGAGAAATATACTGAAGAATCCTACAGTGAAGAAATAAAGAAAATCATCACAACAGTAAAAAGTTACGCAGAGAAATATGGGACAGAAATTCCAGTGATCGTAGCAGGTGGTATCTATAACAGAGAAGATGTTCGAAAAGTGGATAATCTGGGTGCTGATGGCATTCAGGTTGCTACCCGCTTTATCACAACGGAAGAATGTGATGCAGACATCCGCTATAAAGAAGCTCATTTAAAAGCAAAAGAATCCGACATTGCCATTGTAAAAAGCCCGGTAGGAATGCCAGGTCGTGCCATTATGAACAAATTCATGACCCGTGTCATGAACGGCGAACAGATTTCACACAGTCCCTGTCATGGATGTCTTGTAAAATGCAGCCCCAAAGAAATACCTTACTGTATTACTGACGGACTGATCAATGCAGTAAAAGGGAATGTAGATGAGGGACTTCTTTTCTGTGGTGCAAAAGCATGGAAAGCAGAGCGTTTGCAGACAGTACAGGAAGTGATTAATGACTTGTTTTAATCAATCAAGCAGCGAAGCGGATTGTGAATATCCGTTTGACTATAGAAATGCATAATTTAAGGGGTGAACGTTTTGTAATGTTCACTCCTTATTATGAATTTGTACAGTATTTAATTCTGAATTTCTGCCAGTGCCTTTTTAAACTGAAATGTAAATAAAACAGAGGTAAAGATCACAGCAGTAATATCTGCAATGGGTTCTGCCATATATACGCCTGTTGTTGAATCAGATATCATATGAGGCATAATATAGATCAGCGGGATCAGCAGTACAAACTTACGGACAACAGCAACAATAATAGAGTTTACTGCCTTTCCAAGGGAGGTAAAGGTCATCTGACAGGCAATCTGGATACCGAAGAGGAACAGACCACCCAGATAGATTTTAAGCATTGGTGCAGTAAATTCGATAAGACTTGTATCTGCCGTAAAAATGCTTACAAATACTCTGGGAACAAGCTGTACAGCAGCCCAGAGGAGTACAGAATATGACAGACAGGTGATCAGAAGCAAACGAAAAGTTTTCTTTACTCTGTCTGCGTTTTTGGCACCGTAATTATAACTGGAAATTGGCTGTGCTCCCTGCGCAATTCCCTGAAGAGGAAGCATGGCAAACTGCATAACACTGGTCAGGATGGTCATGGCTCCCACCGCAATATCACCGCCGTACCGAAGCAGGGATGAATTGAAGCAGACAGTTACAATACTTTCGCTTGACTGCATGATAAAAGCAGCAAGTCCCAGTGCGATACAGGGAAGAACAACCTTTGCCTCCAGATGGAGATGCTTTTTCCTGAGGTGAAGCTGTGTCTTTTTGCCGCAGAGGAATAAAACTACCCAGAGTGTGGAAATTGCCTGTGAGATAACAGTTGCCAGTGCAGCACCGCGTACCCCCATATGAAAAACAAAGATAAATACAGGGTCTAAAACAATATTGCAGACAGCACCGACCAGGACGGAAACCATGGAAAATAGTGGTAAATACCCTGTGCAGTGATGAATGCATTCATACCAAGGGTTAATTGTACGAACAAGGTACCGAAAGCGTAAATATGCATATAATACTGTTGCATAACTGATGGTGTTTTCACTGGCGCCAAAAGCCAGTAATAAATCTCTGCCCCAGATCAGTAAAATGGCAGTGAGGATAACAGAGATAATAATCTGAAGAATAAAACAGTTGCCTAATATATTCTCAGCAGATTTATTATCCTGTTTTCCCATGTAAATAGAAGCCCTTGGTGCGCCGCCGGAACTGACCAGTGCCGCAAATGCGGAGACGATCATGATGATGGGCATACAGACTCCCACACCGGTAAGTGCCAGGCTGCCTTCCCCCGGGATGTGGCCGATGTAAATACGGTCTACAATGTTATAAAGCATGTTGATGAGCTGGGCGATCACTGTTGGAATGGATAGCTTTAAAAGAAGCTTTCCAACAGGTTCTGTGCCCAGAAAATTTTTGTTATTCTGCATGGATGATAACCTCTTTCTTAAAAATATTTTTGAATGAATAATATTTAATGATACGATATAAAGAAAGGAAAGTCAACTCAGGATAGAGAATTTTGGCAACGTTACTGAGAACGGAGTGAACAGTAACGAACGGAGTGAACAGTAACAGTTCCGGGACATCTGGCAGATACAGATACCCGGAACTTTTTGGATTAAGATGCGTTATTTTAGAGGATTACTATAAATCAGGCAGCGAAGCGTATAGTTTTATCTGCCTGATATGTCAGAAAATGTCCGGATGAGATCAGATTGTAATTACATACGCCCTGTTTCCTCTATAATAGGGACGTCCGTCTACACCACTGAGGTCATAACTCATACGGTAATATCTTTCGATATGTCCTGTGCCTTTTGCCCAGTTCGGATCGCAGACTTCTCCTTTGATCTCAGCCCATCCATGACCGCCTGATGAGATAACCTTGGCTTCAAATCCGACTGCGTTAGCCAGGTAAGCAAATGCAGATGCAAAAGCGAAACAGTCGCCATGCCCCCGGTAGAACATATCCTCCGCATAGCTGACATCCCAGTTTGAGTAATAGTAACGGAAATCGTAGTCATTGCCGGTGCCACCGTATCCGTAGCTGACTGCCTTCAGATAACATCTCCATAATTTCTCTGGTTTGGACATATTTCTTTTGGTCACACGACGCATGACCTGGTTAGCTGTGACCATAAGGTTCAATTTTCTTTTTTCTTCACTGTTATAGCGTGCTTCTCCACTTTTGGTAAGATAAATACCATTTACACGTCCGGGAAGTTACCATGGAGGCATAACAGCCGTTGCGGATCTGGAAGAAATAATAATCTCCCTTGATCTTCTGCCAGCCGTTTTGCTGGATTCCCTTTTCATTAAAATAATATTTCTTTCCGCGGATCGTGACAAGTCCCTTTACAGTATGTCCGTTTTCATCATAGTAATAAATGTTTCCGCTGGGTTTGTGGTCAAATTTGTTACGTTTTTTTGATGCTGCGGATACTGAAACTGAAAATAAAAAAGAGCAACAGATAGCAATAAGAATTGCTGAGATAGAAAATACTTTTAATTTTTTCATAGAGTACCTCCGTTCTTTATGAGCAGATACTTATTTCTGATAAATAATGTACAATGAAGAAATTATCTGCTCTAATCATAAGATATATTTTATTATATAAGACAATTTAACTGTGCGCAATATTAAATTAAGGAGAAAAAGCGTTACTGTTCACACACCACTATCCCGCGAGGTGTTTTGGCATGAATATGCCAAAATCCCGAGACATACAAGCCAAAATTCCATTGCCGCAGACAATCTGGAATGAATTTTGTCTACGTTACTGTGAACAGTAACGAAAAAGCTGAAGAGCGGATTGTTGCGCGGATGTGTTTTGTGGTGTATAATTAAATGCAATAGGCTTGTGAACAGTAGCTCTGTAATTTAAGCAAGGATATAAGGTGAACAATTTTGAAAAAGACGATAGAAGAACTATTAAGTGGAAATTTCAGACATGAACATCCGCAGCTCCTTTTTTCGCAGGACAAAATAGAAGTGACTCTGAAAGCAGGTGATGTGTACAAAGGGGAACTGTATTTCGGAACAGAGGATAATCAGAAAATACGTGGATATATTACATCTTCCAACAGGCGCGTGGTACCGGGAACCGAGAAATTTTCGGGAACTACGGTGAGACTGCAGTATGGAATTGACGGTGCGGGGATGCACCCGGGTGAGAGACATGATGGATGGCTTTGTTTCACCACAGACATTGGAGAATATAAGCTGCCATTTCTTATTCAGACAGAGAAAGCAGAACTGAAAAGTGCAGCCGGAGATGTGCCGGATATGGATACCTTTGTGAATATTGCAAAGGACGATTTTAAAGAAGCATATCGTGTTTTTACAGACCGCAGATTTGAACTTCTGTTAAGAAATGCCGGACAGAAAGAGAAAGCTCTTTATAAGGGACTCTCAAAACAGCCTGTGACATTTCAGCATGTAGAAGAGTTTCTGATCGGAACGGGAAAAAAGGATCCTGTAAAAATTGAACTGAAGGCAGATCAGAACAGCTTTTATGATATCAGTGAATCTGTCCGCGAAACTTTTGCAGTCCAGAGGAGCGGATGGGGACATCTCAGGCTGGAGGTAGAGGCGAAAGGCGATTTTCTGGAAGTTTCCAGGCATGTGGTCACAGATGAGGATTTTATAGGAAGCTATTATCAGGTGGAATATGTAATCCGTAAAGAAAAGCTGAAAAAAGGACGTCAGTTTGGTGAGATCACTGTGAAGAGTCCTTATCAGCAGCTGACTTATCAGATCACTGCATCCATGGAATCGAAAGTGCAGCTCAAAACAGAGATTCATGTGAAACGGCATAAGCTGGAACTGTTACGTGACCTTGCAGAATACTCCTGCAAAAGAATGGACAGTAAGACATGGATCGGCAGCAGCAGATTTGTCCTTAATCAGTTAAGGGAAGAAGGCTGTGATTATCCGGAATATCAGATGTATGAAGCATACATTCTTCATATGGAAGAAAAGGATGAGCAGGCAAGAGAAATTCTGAAGAAATTTAAACATCAGAACTTTGTCAGAGAGAATCTGGAACTGGCAGGTGCTTACCTTTATCTCTGCGTTCTTACAGGATTGCACAAAGACAGAGAACAGGCGATAAGACGTCTGTACAATTTCTTTCTGCAGAAGGAAGACAGTTTCCTGTTGTTCAAACTCTGGCTGGAGATGAATCCGGAGGATAAGGGTTCCCCTTCAAGGCTGGTATTTATGATGGAGGAACTTTTTGAGAAAGGCTGCAGGAGTCCGTTTCTGTATCTGGAAGCATGGAATTATATCAGCAGTGATACAACACTTCTTCACAGAATGAGCAGTTTCTGGACACAGGTATTTTTATTTGCGGGAGAGAAAGGTCTTCTGACAGAAGAGCTGGTGATGAGATTTGCCTATCTTACAGGGTATGAGAGAGAATTTTGTACCAGTATGTACAGAGCACTGGCAATGGGATACGATGCTTTTGAATCCGATGATACGCTGGAAGCAATCTGCAGATATATCATGCTTGGAAATCCGAGAAAACCGGAATATTTCAGATGGTTTTCCCTGGCAGTGGAGAAAGGGATCCGTCTGACAAGGATATATGAATATTATGTGGAAACAATGGATACATCTTATCAGAGAGAACTTCCAAAGCCCCTTCTGATGTATTTTACCTATAATAATACTTCTCTTGCAGATGATAAAAAGGCATTTATTTATGCAAGTATTGTGGGAAACAGAGGCCGTCAGCCACAGACATATGCGGATTACAGGGATCATATGAAGATTTTTGCCATGCGCAAGGCGAAAGAAGGACGGATGAATGAGAATTATGCGGTCCTTTATCAGGAATTTTTAAGCAATCCCAAAACAGAAGGACAGGCAAAACTGCTCGTGCAGAAGCTGTTTACACACAGACTGTACTGTGATGATAAGAAGATACGCTATGTGATCGTGCGTCATGAACAGCTCAGGGAAGAAGAAATTTACCCATGTATCCAGGGCGTAGCTTATCCAAGAATTTATACAGATGATGCGGTGATCCTGTTTCAGGATGGGAAGCAGAGAAGATATGTATCAACAGTAGATTATAATATCAAGAAATTATTTGATGAGCGTGAACTGACAGATAAGGTTCTTGGTTTTCATATTGAAGAGCCGGGACTGGTACTCCACTGCAGTGAGCATACAGAACTGAAACCGGAGAATCTTCAGGCATTTCAGAGGATCCCGGAGTCAGAGGAATTTTCAGATGAATATCAGAAATGTATCAGAGAGAAGCTGCTTTCTTATTATTCCGAACACACCAGAGCAGAAGAAGCAGATAATTATCTGAGACAGATGGATTATAAGAAATATGCGGCTGTAGACAGAACAGCTCTTCTGGAAGTACTGATCTCCAGAGGAATGTATCAGCAGGCAATGTCCATTGTTTCCCAATTCGGATATGAAGGAATCCGCATAGAGAGCCAGCTGAAGCTGACCAGCAGAATGCTGACAAGATGTGAGATGGAGGAGGATGACGAATTGCTTGCCCTTGCATCGGATGTATACAGACGCGAAAATATGATGAAGTGATCCTGAAGTAT
>ENA-OQJK01000140-OQJK01000140.1-human-gut-metagenome-genome-assembly--contig:-NODE-140-length-16090-cov-2.997369_pt1 | contig 16090 bp, 19 predicted proteins | sample MGYA00242605_ERZ504771 | MGnify/ENA primary metagenome ERZ504771 (study PRJEB26092, sample SAMD00036353) | human gut metagenome | host: Homo sapiens | study: EMG produced TPA metagenomics assembly of... | reverse complement strand
CGAGGGTCTGCAGCACGGTGGGCAGCTCCCAGCACAGGCAGAGGGCAAACGCCGCCAGCCCGCCGGCGCAGAGGGTGCGCCCGTCCGACGTGCCGGGCAGGTAGAGCGCCCGGGCCAGTGCCGAGAGGAACATCAGCCCCGCCAGCAGCTGCCAGACCATCGCCGTGGGGGCCACCCGGTGCCAGCTGGAGCTGTTCTCCATGAAGCGGGCCAGCACGCACCAGTAGAACACGGCGCTGCCCAGCACGGCGGGCGTCAGGCTGCGGGTGGGGGTCTTCCAGTCCTTCCGCAGCCAGCTCAGGCCGAGACCGATCATCCAGAACGCGCACAGCGCCTCCAGCGCGGCCCGGATAAGCATCACCACGCTGCTGTGCATCCAGAGGATGCGCAGCACAGCGGCCTCACCATAGCAGACAGCCGCCGCCAGTGCCACGACGCCGGAAGGCGTGCAGCGGCCCCGCAGCGCGCCGGCCTGCGGCTTACAGCAGCGGCCCGCCGCCACAGCAGCACCGACGGCCACGGCCAGCGCACCGTACCGCAGCCAGACCGGGCCGACGATGCACAGGCCCGTTTCCGCGTCGGTGAGAAGGGCCAGGTCGATGCCCCGGAAAACGCCCAGCAGCACACTCAGGAAAAGCGAAACCATGATAAAGAAGTTCATCTGTAATCCTCAAATCTCTATCCCCTTTTTTCGGGGAAATTATCATAAGTGTATGATAGCGCGTTTTGGGCAGAAATGCAAGGCATTCCCTTCTTGTGCGCTTTTTTGCCGACAGCGGCCGGTATACTGAGTCCAAAAGTCTGTCCGGGAGGGAGATATGCCCCATGAAAAAAGCCTTTCTGCTCCTCTGCGCCCTGCTCCTCGCGCTGGGCAGCGCCCTGCCGCTGGCGGGCTACCGGCTGGCCCGGGCCGTGCTGGGCCGCAGGGCGGACGTTCCCCCTGTCCCGGCGTCCAGCACCTCTGCCGTATCGGAAGCCGCGCCCGCCGCTTTCGAGGGCGACGCAGATGTCTTTCTCATCGAAGACCTGAGCACCGGCGAGGTGCGGCAGGTGCCGAAGCGGGACTATCTCATCGGGGCCGCAGCGGCTGAAATGCCCCTCACATGGCCGGACGAGGCCCTCAAGGCGCAGATCGTCGCGGCCCACAGCTACGCGCTCTACTGCCGCGACCACGCCTCCGCGGCCAACGGCAGCTGGCTCTCTGCCGACCCGGCGCGGCGGCAGGGCTACCTGACCGACGCCGTCCTCCACAGCTACTGGGGGACCGACTACGAGGCCAACTATGCCCGTCTCTCGGCCCTCGCGGACGCCGTCCTCAGCGATGTCCTCTGCTATGACGGTGCGGCGGCAGGGACGAGCTATTTTGCCATCTCCAATGGCCGTACCGAGGCCAGCGAGAACGTCTGGGGCAGCGCCCTCCCCTACCTCGTCCCGGTGGACAGCAGCACCGACCTCTCCGCCGACAACTACGAAGTCACTCTCACCCTTTCTGCCCCGCAGGTGCAGCAGCTTCTTTCCTCAGGACTGGGCATCTCCGCCGACTCTGCCGCGCCGGAACGCTGGTTCGGTGAGACGACCCTGACAGCCTCGGGCTATGCGGCCTCTCTGCCCGTCTGCGGCCAGACCGTCTCCGGCACAGCCCTCCGGCGGGCTCTGGGGCTGCGGAGCGCCTGCTTCACCATCCGGTATCAGGACGGCAGCTTCCTCATCACGACGAAAGGCTACGGCCACGGCGTGGGCCTGAGCCAGTGGGGTGCCAAAGCGCTGGCCGAGCAGGGCTGGACCTACGAAGCCATCCTCGCCCACTATTTCCCGGGGACGCAGCTCTGCCGATGACACAAAAACAGGGTGGTCAGCATTGCCGACCACCCTGTGTCTTTTTCTTTTGGGGAAGCTCAGCCCAGAAGCCAGCTCCACATCCCCTTCTTCGTCTCGGTCTCGGTCACAGCCTCAGCTTTACTCTCGACTGCCTCAGCCACCGCCTCTTCGGTCTCCTGAACGAGCTGACCCAGCTTCGTGCCGGAGGGGTCCTGCACCGTCCAGTAGGTCGCGGTGCTGCTGGCGCTGCCGGAAACGGTGAAGTCGCTCATGAAGCAGAGCGTCTGGCCGTTGGAGTCGGTCAGCACGACCATGTAAGTGTAGCTGCCTTCGGGCAGCTCACCGAAACGGAGCTGGCTGTCGAAGTTCTTCAGAGACCAGCTGGACGCATTGGGCGAGGCCTCGGCGCTCTGAACAGGCTGGTCGTTGGCATCGAGGATCGCCGCTTCCACGCTGCTCAGCACAGCACCCGATGCGCTGGCGGCAGTGCCGCTCACGCTCATGCCCTTGCCGGTGCGGATGTTGACCGGGTAGCGCATTCCTTCCAGACGGAGGCTGTCCAGCGTCGCGACGGCGCTGTTATGGTCGGAAGATATGTACCAGTAGCAGGAGGCACCTGCGATGGAGATGCTGGCTGCCGAGATCGGCACACGGCCCGAGGAGACGCTGCCGGCGGGGTCGGAGCAGTAGAACACGCCGTCGGTGTAGTCCGTCAGGAGAACGGCGTGGGGCTGGCGGCGGTCGTAGAGGACGATGCCCTCAGGGTGCTCTGCCAGCAGCTGGATGAGCACGGCCTTCTTCTCCCCGTTGTTGGACGGCAGCGTGGAGTAGCCCACCTGCATCGCATTATAGTTGAAGCTGTGGGAGAGGCCCCCTGCCCACGCACTGCCGCGGACGCTGTTTTCGGTCACGTCCGTCCAGTCGGTCAGGCCGTCCAGAAAAGCGCGGCGGCGGAGCATCATGGCGGCGGAGGCCAGCGTACAGGTGCCGCCCCGGCTCTGCTTGAAGTAAAATCCTGCGTCCACGTTGAGGTCCACCGCCAGCGCTCCCGGCAGCATCACTGCCATCAGCACGAGCGACAGCACAAGGGCCATCAGTTTTTTCCAGATCCGGTGCGGCGCACATTCCACGTTTGACTCATCCTTTCAGCTTTCATTTACTGCTGTAAAGTATACCATTTTGTTACACTTTTGTAAACCGCAGGAAGACTTTTTTCTCAGATTTCACACGCTTCGTACACAATTTCGGGGCAGAATGCACAAATAACGTCTAACTTTTTGGGATATATAACAAAAAGCCCCCGCCGTCCCGAGGGACAGCAGGGGCAAAACTGGAACGAATTTTCGTTTAGAACAGGCCGGTGATCTTGCCGTCGGCGTCCACATCAATGCTCACGGCGGCGGGCTTCTTGGGCAGGCCGGGCATGGTCATGATGCTGCCGCAGATGACCACCACGAAGCCGGCGCCGGCGGCCAGACGCACCTCGCGCACCTCCATCGTGAAGCCGGTGGGCGCGCCGGTCAGCTTGGCGTTGTCGCTGAAGCTGTACTGGGTCTTGGCGATGCAGACGGGCAGATCGCCGTAACCCAGCTCGGTGAGCTCGGCCAGAGTCTTGCTGGCGGCGGCGCTGTAGTTCACGCCGTCGGCGCGGTAGATCTTGGTGGCGATGGCGTTGATCTTGTCCTTGAGGGGCATTTCCAGAGGGTAGGTGTACTGGATGGGACGGTCCTCCATGATGTCCAGCACCTTCTCGGCCAGAGCCTTGCCGCCCTCGCCGCCCTTGGCGAAGACCTCGCTCAGGACGCAGGGGACGCCCTGCTCGGGCACAGACCTTCTCGACGTAAGCCTGCTCTTCGGCGGTATCGGTGGGGAAGGCATTGATGGCCACCACGACGGGCAGGCCGAAGCCGTTCTTCATGTTGTCGATGTGGCGGACGAGGTTGGCTGCGCCCTTCTTGACGGCCTCGAGGTTGGGAGTGTTCAGGTCGGCCTTGGCTACGCCGCCGTGGCTCTTGAGAGCCCGGAGGGTCGCCACCAGCACGCAGGCGCTGGGCGCGATGCCCGCATAGCGGCACTTGATGTCCAGGAACTTCTCTGCGCCTAGATCCGCGCCGAAGCCTGCCTCGGTGATGACGTAGTCGGCCAGCGAGAGGCTGAGCTTGGTGGCCATGACGCTGTTGCAGCCGTGGGCGATGTTGGCGAATGGACCGCCGTGGATGATGGCGGGGTTGTTCTCGAGGGTCTGGACCAGGTTCGGGTCGAGGGCGTCCTTCAGCAGGGCAGTCATGGCACCCGCTGCGCCGATCTCCCCAGCCGTGACGGGCTTGCCGTCGTAGGTGTAGGCGCAGACGATCTTAGAGAGGCGCTCTTTCAAATCGGAGATGCTGGTGGCAAGGCAGAAGATGGCCATGATCTCGCTGGCAACGGTGATGTCGAAGCCGTCCTCGCGGGGGGTGCCGTTGACCTTGCCGCCCAGGCCGTCCACGATGAAGCGGAGCTGACGGTCGTTCATGTCCATGCAGCGCTTCCAGGTGATGCGGCGGGGGTCGATGTTCAGGGGGTTGCCCTGCTGGATGCTGTTGTCGATCATGGCCGCCAGCAGGTTGTTGGCGGTACCGATGGCGTGGATGTCGCCGGTGAAGTGGAGGTTGATGTCCTCCATCGGCACCACCTGTGCGTAGCCGCCGCCGGCTGCGCCGCCCTTCATGCCGAAGACAGGGCCGAGGGAGGGTTCCCGGAGGCAGAGCATGGTCTTTTTGCCTATGGCGTTCATGGCGTCGGCCAGACCCACGCTGGTGGTCGTCTTGCCCTCACCGGCAGGGGTGGGGCTGATGGCCGTGACGAGGATGAGCTTGCCCTGCTTCGATGCCTTATGGATGAGGCGGTGGTTTACCTTGGCCTTATAGCGGCCATAGGGGATCACGTCCTCGTCGGCAAGACCCAGACCGGCGGCGATGTCGGCGATGGGCTTCATTTTTGGCTTCCTGTGCGATCTCGATGTCAGACTTCATATTCAGCATCCTCCTTAAACAAAAAGGGCAGCTTTGCGCACCACGACGCAAGGCTGCCCAGACGGTCGGCATGAAAGCTTCTCTCCCCTTCTGCACTGTGGTGCTCCACAAGATCCGTCAGCAGAAGGGTCAGCTTGGAAGCTGCTTTCACAGCCATTGCACACCGCCTGAATGGCATTTTTGCCCGCATACTGCGTTGCTTTCCCTTGCAATCCGTCAGGATCGCTGCGGAAAAGCGCCTTGTCTGCCAGCAAAAATTCTCATCCATTCGGCGCACCTTGGCTATGAAAGCAGCTTCTAACATCTATAAAATAGCACATCAGCACAAGGTTTGTCAAGCATAAAAAAGACGCCCCCGCTTTGCAGCGAGAGCGCCTCTTTGTTCAAGAATCGAAATTCAAGAAGCTAGCTTTAAGGGGGTTAAATTACTTAACCTCAACCTTAGCGCCGGCATCCTCCAGCTTCTTCTTGATGTCCTCAGCCTCAGCCTTGGAAGCCTTCTCCTTGACAGCCTTGGGAGCGCCGTCAACGATAGCCTTAGCCTCCTTCAGGCCCAGACCGGTGATCTCCTTGACCAGCTTGATGACGCCCATCTTGCCAGCGCCAGCCTCGACCAGGATGACGTCGAACTCGGTCTTCTCTTCCTCAGCGGCAGCAGCAGCGCCAGCAGCCGCAGGAGCAGCAGCAGCAACAGCAGAAACGCCGAACTCTTCGCAGTATGCGTCGATGAGCTCCTTCAGCTCCAGAACGGACAGCTCCTTGACGGAGTCGATGATGGCAGTAATCTTCTCAGAAGCCATAGTAGTAACCCTCCAATATAAATGGTTTGTTTGTTGATTTCAGATGATTTTTAAGCAGCGGTCACCCGGCCATCAGGCAGCGGGCTCCTCCTGCTTGTCGGCATAAGCCTGCATTGCAACAGCCAGACCAGACAGAGTGCTGGTGAGAGCGCCTGCAAACATGGACAGCATGCCTTCGCGGTTGGGCAGCTTTGCGATGGCGTTGGTCTCGGCAGCGTCCATGACCTTGCCTTCCATGAAGCCAGCCTTCACGACGAACTTCTTGGACTTATCGCCGTCCTGGTACTTGCACAGGATGCGGGCAGCGGACATGGGGTCTTCCTCGTGAGCAAAAGCGATAGCGGTATCGCCCTTGAACTGCTCAGCCAGGGTCTCCAGAGAAGTACCCTTGACAGCCAGACGCAGCATGGTGTTCTTCACGACCATGTAATCGACGCCTGCCTCACGCAGCTCCTTACGGAGCTTGGTGTCGTTCTCGACGTTGATGCCGCCGTAAGCGACGACGCAGCCGGAAACCGCACTCTCAAACTTTGCCTTCAGATCAGCGACGTAAGCCTGCTTCTCAGAAAGAATCTTTGCACTGGGCATTCGGTTTCACCTCGTTTCAAAAACTTATATCGAAAGCTGGTGAGCAACGAAAAAAGCCTCTTTCCCGCACACAATCCGAGAAAGAGGCATAAAGCAGCTTTACGCACGTTTCTCGGCAGGCGGCATAGCCTTACGCTGGACTCCAGCACCTGCTGTCTCAAAAACAGCATGATTATTTTACCGCAAACGTGCGGGGTTGTCAAGTGCTTCTTTGAAATTTTTCAGATAATTTTTCCTCTCAGCCTCCCCTAAGCAGGGGAGATGGCATCGCAAAGCGATGACGGAGAGGTTTTACCTCAAAATTTCAAATCAGACACCGTACTTCAGGGTGTTGAGACGGATGCCAGGGCCCATGGTGGTAGCGATGGTAGCGCTCTTGAAGTAAGTGCCCTTTGCAGCGGCGGGCTTTGCCTTTGCAATGGCGCTCATGACGGTATCCAGGTTGGTGTACAGCTTCTCTGCACCGAAAGAAGCCTTGCCCACGGGCACATGGATGATGTTCTGCTTGTCCAGACGGTACTCGATCTTACCGGCCTTGGCCTCAGAAACTGCCTTGCCCAGATCGGGAGCGACAGTGCCGGCCTTGGGGTTGGGCATCAGGCCGCGGGGGCCCAGAACCTTACCGAGACGGCCAACGCGGCCCATCATATCGGGGGTGGTGACGACAACGTCGAAGTCCATGAAGCCGCCGGCGATCTTTGCGATCAGCTCGTCATCACCGACGATGTCAGCGCCGGCTGCCTCAGCAGCAGCGGCGGCAGCGCCCTTAGCGATGGCGCAGACGCGGACGGTCTTGCCGGTGCCGTTGGGCAGAACGACAGCGCCGCGGACCTGCTGGTCAGCGTGACGGCCATCAACGCCCAGACGGACGTGCAGCTCGACGGTCTCGTCGAACTTGGCGGAAGCGGTCTTGCAGGCCAGCTCCAGAGCCTCGTTCACTTCGTACAGTTTAGTAGAATCGACCAGCTTTGCAGCGTCGACATAGTGCTTGCCATGTTTCATTGTATATCCTCCTGTGTGGTCATGCGGGCAGTGTTATGCCCTCCCACTGTTTATGTCTCAGCCCTCGACGACGACGCCCATGGAACGGCAGGTGCCACGGACCATGCTGCAGGCAGCTTCCAGAGAAGCAGCGTTCAGGTCGGGCATCTTGGTCTTAGCGATCTCTTCCACCTGAGCGGCGGTCAGAGTAGCGACCTTTTCCTTGTTGGGCTTGCCGGAAGCGGTGTTGATGCCAGCGGCCTTCTTGATCAGAACGGCTGCCGGAGGAGTCTTGGTGATGAAGCTGAAGGAGCGGTCAGCGTAGACGGTGATGACGACGGGGATGACATAACCCATCTGGTTCTTGGTACGCTCGTTGAACTCCTTGGTGAAGGCCATGATGTTGACGCCCTTCTGACCCAGAGCAGGGCCAACAGGGGGAGCCGGAGTCGCCTTGCCGGCCTCGATCTGCAGCTTAATGTAGCCAGTAACTTTCTGTGCCATAGTAAATGCACCTCCAAAAATCTGTGGTGAGTTGCGGCGCGGTGTCTCCGCGCCTCCCACGAGCGCGTACGCGGTGTACACGCTCTATAAGAACCGCACTGCGGTCTTACCTTGGTAGAACGGATGCCGGTTGGTTACGGCAGCTCGACCTGCGCGATGTCCACTTCTGCGGGCGTCTCGCGGCCGAACATATTGACCTTGAGCTTGACTTTGAAGCTCTCGGTATCGATGCCCTCCACAAGGCCCATAAAGCCTTCCAGGGGGCCGGCGGTGATCTGCACGGTATCGCCGACGTTGAAATCGACGGTCAGCGGAGCCGCCTTCTCGACGCCCATCTTCTCCACTTCCTCAGCGGTCAGAGGGACAGGCTTCGAGGCAGGGCCGACGAAGCCGGTGCAGCCGCGCGTATTGCGCACGACATACCAGGTATCGTCGTTCATGACCATCTTGACCAGAACGTAGCCGGGGAACAGCTTGTGCTCCACCATACGCTCCTTGCCGTCCTTGATCTCGGGAACCATCTCGGTCGGGACCTTGATGTCGCAGATCAGATCCTGCAGGCGGCGGTTCTCCACCATGGTCTGTAAGTCCGTTGCCACTTTATTCTCGTAGCCGGAATAGGTATGCACGACATACCAAAGCGCCTCATTGGACTGCTCTTCCATTCTGGTTGACCCTCCGTTTCAAGATGATTCAAGCGCCGATGATAAGGCCCAGGATGCCACCGAAGATGGCGTCCAGTGCGATCATCACGACGGCGGCGATCGCCACAGTCACGAGCACCACGACGGTGTTGGTCTTGATGTCCGCCTTAGACGGCCACACGACCTTTTTCAGCTCGCTCTTCGTGTCGCGGAAGAACTTTGCCGCATTTGCGGCAAAACCCTTCACGGCGGCCTTCATTCTGGCCACAAAGCCCGGCTTTTTCTCGGTTTTGTCTGCCATGATGTTGTCCGCCTTTCTTACTTGGTTTCGCGATGAACGGTGTGCTTCTTGCAGAAGCGGCAGTACTTCTTCATCTCGAGACGATCGGGGTTGTTCTTCTTGTTCTTCGTGGTGTTGTAGTTGCGCTGCTTGCACTCGGTGCAGGCCAGAGTGATTTTAACGGTCATTGTTGACACCTCCATTATAACGGTTGTTTTGAACCTCCCTCGGCTTGCGGGAGCACCCGTTCGACAGGCGCACTTAATAACCCCGCAAAAGAGGTGTTACCATTGTATCACGTCTTTTTCCATTCGTCAAGCGGGAAATCTGCGTTTTTTCAGTTTTTTTGTATTTTCTTTCTCTTCGCCCGACTGCGCGGCACCGCTTGCATCCCGGGCATAAATATTATATAATAAGTATATCTATGTATATAGACAAAACTTCGGGCCGTCTGCCGCGCGCAGCGGTCCTGAAATCAGGAGAGATCGATTATGTTATCCGATTCTGAACATAAAATGAGTGTGGTCGTCCTGTTCGGCGGGATGTCCAGCGAGCACGAGGTCAGCCGCGTGTCCGCCGGCACCTTCGTGGACCAGCTCGACCGCCAGCGGTACGAGCTGCTGACCATCGGCATCACCAAAGAGGGCCGCTGGCTCTACACCGAGGCCGACTCGGCCCAGATGGCCGACGGCAGCTGGGAAGAGCTGCCGGGCAATATGCCCTGCGTGCTCAGCCCCGACCGTGCCGACCACGGCCTCATCCTCTTCACCCCCGCCGGGCAGGTGGAGAAGGTCCATGTGGATGTGGTCATCCCCGTGCTCCACGGCCTGTGGGGCGAGGACGGCACCGTGCAGGGCCTTCTGGAACTGGCCGGCATCCCCTACGTAGGCTGCGGCGTTCTGGCCAGCGCGGTCTGCATGGACAAGGCTGTCGCCAACGCCATGTTCGACGCCTCCGGCATCCCCCACACCAAGTGGCTCTCCGCCACCCGCTGGGAGATCGAGTCTGACCCCGACGGCGTCTGCGACGGTGTCATCGCAAAGCTGGGCTGGCCCATCTTCGTCAAGCCCGCCAACGCCGGTTCCAGCGTGGGCATCACCAAGGCCCATGACCGCGATGAGCTGAAGGCCGCCATCCGGCTGGCCCTCGCCAACGACCGCAAGGTGGTGTTCGAGGCCTTCGTGGACGGCCACGAAGTGGAGTGCGCCGTCATCGGCTCCGACCCCGCCGTCTCCACCCGCCCGGGCGAGATCCTGGCCGGTGCCGAGTTCTACACCTACGACGACAAGTACAAGAACGGCGTCAGTCAGGTGGTCATTCCGGCCAGACTGCCTGAGGAAAAGCTGGACGAGGTGAAGACCTACGCCGCCATGGCCTACACAGCGCTGGGCTGCGAGGGTCTGGCCCGCTGCGACTTCTTTGTGGAGAAGGACACCGGCCGCGTCCTCATCAACGAGATCAACACCTTCCCCGGCTTCACCCCCATCAGTATGTACCCCAAGCTGATGGAGCATGAGGGCATCCCCGTGCCTGCCCTCATCGACCGCCTCATCGCTCTGGCTCTGGAAAGGACGGAAAAGCAGCATGGATAACCGTCCCATCGGCGTATTCGACAGCGGCCTTGGCGGTCTGACCGGCGTGCGGGAGCTGCGCAAGCGCCTCCCCAACGAGAATATCGTCTACTTCGGCGATACCGGCCGCGTCCCCTACGGCAGCCGCAGCCCTGAGACTATTTTGCAGTATGCCCGGCAGGACATCGCGTTCCTGCTCTCGAAGGATGTCAAGTGCATCATGGCCGCCTGCGGCACGGTGTCCAGCATCTACCCCGCCGCCGAGGCCGCAAAGCTCCCCGTCCCCTATCTGGGCGTCGTGGACGCTGCGGCCCGGGAGGCCGCTTTTGTCACCCGGAACCGCCGCATCGGCGTCATCGGCACGGCGGCCACCATCCGCTCCCGCAGCTATGAGACCGTCCTGCGCAAGCTCGTTCCCGGCGTGGAGATCACGGCCCGGCCCTGCCCCCTCTTCGTGCCTCTCGTGGAGGCCGGCTATGTGGACCACAGCGCCCTCGACAAGCAGCAGGTGACCCGTCTGGTCATCGCCCAGTATCTGGCCGAGGTGCGGGAGGCCGGGGTGGACACCCTCATCCTCGGCTGCACCCACTACCCCCTCATCAAAGAGATGATCGGCTGGTACATGGGCAGGAACGTCACCCTCGTGGACCCGGCCCAGACCGCCGCCCACCATCTGGAGCGGACGCTCAGCGAGCATGGCCTGAAGGGAAATCACGAAAAGGGCGAGGCCCACTTCTACGTCAGCGACGTGCCGGACAGCTTTGCCCAGACCGCCGACCTCTTCCTCGGGGAGTACAAGGGCGGGCTCATCGACCAGATCGCCATTGATAAATACTGATAAGGACGCAAAACTGTGAGCAAACCACTGGAAAACTACATCATCCGCATCAAGAGCTCCATCGACCAGTTCGACAATGAGGGCGTTATCCGCGAGGAGGACCGCGACCACATCGAGCTGATGACCCGGGGCAGCTTTACCAAAAAGAACGGAAGCTACTACATCTCTTATAAGGAGACGCAGACCATCGGCTTCGAGGGCTGCACCACCACCATCAAGATCGCCGAGGACGGCAGCCGGGTGGCCCTGCTCCGGTTCGGGCGGGCCAACAGCCAGCTCCTCATCGAGCGGGACCGCCGCAACCTCTGCCACTACGAGACGGAGGTGGGCTCCCTCACTCTGGGCGTCACCGGCGACGGCATCGACTGCAAGCTGACCGAGAAGGGCGGCAGCGCGGCGTTCAGCTACCTGCTGGACGCCGACGACGCCCGCATCGTCAGCCGCAACACGCTGGAAATGACGGTACAGCACGTCAACTGACTTCTCATTGTTTTTTGCCTGCGGCTCCTGCGGCAAGCGGGCTTCGCACTCAAACACGAAAGGACACTTGAAATGACCGACTTTGAAAAGACCTACCAGAACTACAACCCCCGGCAGACCGCGCTGGACGAGGCCCGCGCCCTGCTGACCGCCGCCGCCAGGGCTGCGATGGCCGACGGCACCCTGCCCGAGGCCGAGCTGCCCGCCTTCATCGTAGAGATCCCCGCCGACGTCAAGAACGGCGACATCGCCTCCAACATCGCCATGGCCGGCGCGCGCACCTGGCGCAAGGCCCCGAAGATGATCGCCGACGCCCTCATCGCCCACCTGCCCGCACTGGACGGCGGCGTCTTCGCCAAGGTCGAGGTGGCCGGCCCCGGCTTCATCAACCTGTTCCTCGCCCCCTCCTTCTGGGCCGGCGTCGTGCTGGGTGCCTGCTCCAACAAGGAGTATGGCCGCACCGACCACGGCAAGGGTGCCAAGTACAACGTGGAGTTCGTCTCCGCCAACCCCACCGGCCCCATGCACATGGGCAATGCCCGCGGCGGCGCTCTGGGTGACTGTCTGGCCGCTGTCCTCGACTGGTCCGGCTACGATGTGACCCGTGAGTTCTATATCAACGACGCAGGCAACCAGATCCAGAAGTTCGGCAAGAGCCTCGCTGTCCGCTACCTGCAGAAGTACTGCGGCGAGGAGGCTTATCCCCTGCCCGCCGAGTGCTATCAGGGCGGCGACATCAAGGTGCTGGCCGGTGAGTTCGCTGAGCTGAACGGCGACAAATACGTTGCCGCCTGCAAAGGCATGGACGAGGAGACCCTCTTCGAGAGCGAGGCTTTCGCAGCCCTGAAGGACGCCCTCGTTGCCTACGCCCTGCCCAAGAACATCGCCGCCCTCAAGCGCGACCTGGGCAAGTACCGCATCGACTACGATGTCTGGTTCCACGAGAGCACCCTCCACGAGTCCGGCGCTGTGCTGGCCGTGGTGGACAAGCTGCTGGAGCTGGGTGCCTGCTACAAGGCCGAGGACGGCGCTGTCATGTACCGCAGCGCACAGTACGCTGCCAAGTACGGCACCGTCAACAAGAAGAAGACCGACGACGGCACCGAGGAGGAGGCCAAGGACGAAGTCCTCGTCCGTGCCAACGGCATCCCCACCTACTTTGCCGCCGACATCGCCTACCACTACAACAAGCTGGCCACCCGCGGCTTCGCCAAGGCCATCGACGTCTGGGGCGCTGACCACCACGGCCACGTCGCCCGCATGAAGGGTGCCATGGACGCCATCGGCCTCCACGGCGAGGACCTGGACGTCGTGCTGATGCAGATGGTCAACCTGATGCGTGATGGTCAGCCCGTCCGGATGTCCAAGCGCACCGGCAACGCCATCACCCTGACCGACCTGCTAGAAGAAGTCCCCATCGACAGCGCACGCTTCCTGTTTCAATATGCACGACGCCGGCAGCGGCATCGACTTCGACCTGGACCAGGCCGTCAAGACCGACAACGACAACCCGGTCTACTACGTCCAGTACGCTCACGCCCGCATCTGCTCCATCCTCAAGAAGATGGAGAGCGAGGGCGTGGCCTTCGCAGGCGCTGAGAACATCGACGCCACCCTGCTGACCGAGCCCTCCGAGATGGACCTCATCCGGATGCTGGCCGCCTTCCCGCAGGAGATCGTCATGGCCGCCGAGAAGTACGACCCCAGCCGCATCAACCGCTTCGTCATCGACCTGGCCAGCGCCTTCCACCGCTTCTACGGCAGCTGCCGCATCCAGGGCGCAGACCCCGCCGTCCAGCAGGCCCGTCTGGCCCTCTGCATCGGCGTCAAGAACGTCATCTTCAACGTGCTCACCATGTTCAAGATCAACGTCCCTGAGAAGATGTAAGCCGCCTCTCCGTACCTTATAAAGAGCAACGCGCCCCCGGAACTCGGATCTGAGTTCCGGGGGCGCTTTTTGTCTTATGCTTTCGGGAGGCGGAGAATTACTCCTCCGTTACCTCAAAGTCCAGCGGCTTGCCGCAGCTGGGGCAGACAGGGTCGCCGTCCAGCAGGGCCTCTTCGTCCACCACAGAGGCGGCACCGCAGGCGGGGCAGGTCACTTCGTACTGCACGGGGCCGTCGTTCTCAGCGGCCTCGTCGTCCTCGGGGTCTTCCAGAGCCACCTCGAAAGCCACCTTGCAGCTGGGGCAGATGGCCTCACCGGCGTCCAGGTCGTCCTCGCTCACGTAGACGGTCTTGCCGCAGGCAGGGCAGGCCACCTCATAATAAGGCTCACCGGCCACATCGGCGTTGTCGTCATCGTCGTCTGCCTCGGTCTCGTCGTCGGAGTCGTCCTCTTCGTCCTCGGCATCCTCGTCTTCGTACAGGTCTGCTTCAAGGTCTTCCAGCTCTTCGCTCAGGTCGTTGATCTGGTCGTAGGCGTGGGTGACATCCTCGTCGATGCTGTCCACGGTCTCTGCCATCTCACTCAGCAGCTCGCTCATGGCCTTGATGACCTTGCCTTCTTTGGTGTTCTCATCAATGCCGAGGCCGTCGATCAGGCCCTTCTAGGTATGCAGCTTTTTCCTTCATAGGGAATACCTCCTATCGTCAAAAACAGACTCTTCTTTTTTAAGAAAAAACCGGGCAAACCGTATCGCCCGCTGCCCGGTTTTATCGTCGTCAGAAAATCAGACGCGCTCCATATACTCGCCGGTGCGGGTATCGATGCGGATGTGGTCGCCCTCGTTGATGAACAGGGGGACGCGGATCTCAGCACCGGTCTCGACGGTAGCGGGCTTCAGGGTGTTGGTGGCGGTGTTGCCCTTGACACCCGGCTCGGTCTGAGTGACTTCCAGCTCAATGAAGTTGGGGATCTCGACGCTGAAGACCTTGCCCTTGTAGCTCAGCAGCTTGCACAGCTCGTTCTCTTTGCAGAACTTGAAGTTATCGGGGACGTCGCTTGCGTTGACGGGGATGTCATCGTAAGTCTCGTTGTCCATGAAGTGGTACAGATCGCCATCCTCATAGCTGTAGGTCACGTCCTTGCGCTCGATGAAAGCCTGAGGGAACTTAGCGGTCGGGTTGTAGCTGGTCTCAACCACAGAGCCGGTGATGACGTTTTTGGTCTTGGTGCGGACAAAGGCAGCGCCCTTGCCGGGCTTGACGTGCTGGAACTCAACGACCTGAAGAACCTGGCCGTCCTGCTCAAAGGTCACGCCATTGCGAAACTCGCCTGCAGAAATCATAGGAATTCCTCCATTAGTTTAATGTCTCAGATGCATTACGCATATCTCTATTTATTTTACCCAATCCCGCGCCATTTGGCAAGGGGTTTCGGTAAAAAAGACGATGAAAATGACAAAAAGTGTGGGATAGAGCCGTTGAAGGCTCTCCCTTTGGGAGAGCTGGCGCGAAGCGCCTGAGAGGTCACCCCCTCGCCGCCTCGTACATCCTCTGCATCGCCTGCGCGTCCTCGGCCTGCGTACCGGCGCTCTCGCAGATAATGACCGGCTCGAGGCGGCGCTCTGCCAGCAGCTCCATCAGGGGCTGGGGCTCCGGGCCGAACTGGGTCTCGGCAAAGGTCCAGTGGCGCTTCTCGCCGCCGGCGGAGAACTCGATGCGGGAGAAGTGGACGTGGAACCGCCGGGCGCGCTCGTCCCCCAGCACCTCATCCATCCGGTCGAGGATGGCGGCGTAGTCGGCCCTGGACCGGATGCCGCCCAGCGTCCGGGCGTTCAGGTGGCCGAAGTCGATGCAGGGCGTGATGCGCTTGTCCACCCCGCAGAGGGCCAATACTTCGTCCAGCGTACCCAGCTGGCCGATCTTGCCCATGGTCTCCGGGCAGAGAGTCATATCGCCGTAACCGGCTTCGTCCAGCGCTTCCACGGCACGGCGCATGGTGTCCAGCGCCTTTTCGAGGGCGGCTTCGCGGCTCTGTTTGCCGCAGCTGCCCGAGTGGAAGATGATGCGTCGCCCGCCAAGCGCGCGGCAGACCTCGGCACTCTGGAGCAGATAGCGGACGCTGCCCAGCCGCTTTTCTTCCTCGAGGCTGGACATACTGATATAATAAGGCGCGTGGACGCTGAACAGGATGCCCCTCTCTGCGGCGTCTGCGGCCATCTTCCCGGCCTTGTCCACTCCGAGGCGGACGCCGTGGCCGCACTGGTACTCGAAAGCGTCCAGTCCCATCTCTGCCGTGTAGGCGGGGATGTCGAGGCTGGACTTGTAGCCCTTCGCCTCGAAGCTGTCGCTGGTGCCGGCAGTGCCGAACCGGATATGCCACTCGCTCACAGCGTCTTCCCTCCCCGGTCATAATACTCCTGCCAGTGGCGCTTTTCCCACTTGCGCTTGAGCACCACCTGCGCGCCGAGGTCGGGGCCGCGGGGAATGACCATCAGGCCCGGAATGCCGTAGAGGGCCGCCGCCATCCGGTCGGCGTAGAGCTGGTCGCCCACCATGGCCATCTGCTTCCGCTTCACGCCCATCCGGCGGCGGGCCGCCATCAGCGCGAAGGGCAGGGGCTTGGCGGAACGGTAGAGGTACGCGAGGCCCAGTTTCTCGGCGAAGGGCCGGACGCGCTTCTCCGCACCG
>ENA-OQJK01000133-OQJK01000133.1-human-gut-metagenome-genome-assembly--contig:-NODE-133-length-16530-cov-3.799427_pt1 | contig 16530 bp, 10 predicted proteins | sample MGYA00242605_ERZ504771 | MGnify/ENA primary metagenome ERZ504771 (study PRJEB26092, sample SAMD00036353) | human gut metagenome | host: Homo sapiens | study: EMG produced TPA metagenomics assembly of... | reverse complement strand
TCTTTCTTTGGCTGCTGCACCGGATTCTGGAAGCTGCCCAGATCGATCATACTCACATTCGGCATATTCAACAGGTCAGAATAATTGAACTTACCCTCATTAAACTGCTGATTCATAGAATTAAAGCTCTTCTGCATACAATCTGTGCAGACATGTATGTTATTTGGAAGTTCGATCATCGGACCGGCCTTGCTCTCAGGTCTGCGGCAGAGAAAACAGAATTTTTCGGATTTGTTTCTCTTTTTCTCTGTATCTTCGCTGCTGTCTATTATTTCATCATCATTATAGTTCTCGCTCATAATGACTCCTTTCTATATCCTCTTATTCGTAACAGTACAGTGCTCTTGCAGGATAGCAGGCCGCTGGATCATTACGCTTATTTAACTGAATTATATCATACAATTCCCTTATAACAAAATGAAAGTTTTATAAACACAAAAAAGAATCTTGCCCGGGTTACTGTTCACTGATAATATATAAAAGACACCGCCGCATGGGCGATGTCTTTTGTTTTATTCATTGTCCGGTCTGGTGCCGAGAGTCAGTTCTATAGTATTTTCTTCATATTCCCCATTAGTGGCTCTTGCAATAACTGCCTCAATCTTCTCTCCCGATTTATAATACTGCAGTTTATCCAGTAGATCATCACCATCACTGACTTTCTGTCCGTCGAATTTTACGATGATGTCGCCTTTACAGATACCTGCCTCCTGTGCCGGAGAATCATCCTCCACACTTCTTACAAAGGCGCCTGTGGGCATATTATACATCTCAATTGCCTCTGTGGTCAGATTGGCAAGACTTACTCCCAGATATCCTTTTTTGCTGCTGTCTACTTTCTCCCTGGTCTCACGATTCATCAGTTCTTCCAGAATAGGCTTTGCCTTGGAAATAGGAATGGCATATCCCATACCTTCTACAGCACTGTCTGCGTATTTTGCAGAATTGATGCCGATCAGCTCGCCTTTCATATTCAAAAGTGCACCACCACTGTTACCCGGATTGATTGCCGCATCCGTCTGGATCAGTCCTGTACTGTTCGTTCCATCATCTGTAGAAATCGTCCGGTTCAATGCACTTATCCAGCCTGATGTTACAGACTGACCATATCCAAGCGCATTACCGATCGCAACTACCTGCTGCCCTACTGCCAGATCATCCGAACTTCCTATCTGAGCAATCTTGATCTGATTTAAAGTGTCCTCAGGGATATCCGATTTCTTCACCGCAACTACTGCCAGATCATTATCAGCATCTGTACCCTTAATCTTGGCACTGACCGCATCCTCTACATTCAGATCTCCATTATCTCCCGCATTCACAGTCTCTGTCTCTGCATTTGCCACATCATCCCCGATAAAGCAGACACTCAGAGTTGTAGCTCCATCCACCACGTGATTATTCGTTGCGATCAGAAGCTCATCATCATTATCTCCAACGATAATCCCTGAACCTGTTGACGCACTCTTATATTGGTGGGAACTATATCCGAAAAAGCTTGGTATTTCCTGAACACTGACCGTAGTGATCGCAACTACAGAAGGCATGGAAGCCTGAGCCACTGCTGCTACTGTTCCATTCTCAGAGTCAGACAGCACCTTATCGGCAGTGCTGTCATCTGATGCCGTTTCCTGAAGATCCACACTGTCTGTAGTTTTAATCTGCACCGAAGACTTACCTGTATTCAGGAATCTGTCTGCTGCAAAATTTGCCGCCTGAAATACAACTGCCGCCACCAGGCCAAAGATCACAGCCAATGCGATTGTCGCCCCTGCTTTTTTCTGAAAAGAATTCTGATTTCTTCTGTGTCCAGAGGGACCGGATGGTTTCAAAACAGTTCTCTGTTCTTCATGGAACTGATAATGTTCATATCTGGGCTGCTGACCGGAATCATCTGTTTTTTCACCCAGGTTTCTTTCATCATTCATGTAATCTGCTCCCTTCTGTTCCTGTATTACTGTTTATCGGAACACTCCCCGAAATAAACAATGATCTGTAACTGTTTTATTTCTGCACAGTTACAGCAATTCTTCTCCTGAACTCTGGAATCAGTATATCAATTAATTGTGTTCAAAATGTGACAATTATCGTAAATTGGCGTGTCTTAAGGTCATCCTCTTACCTTTATTTTCTGTTCCAGTAATATGGACTCATGGTACATGCAAGAACAACTTTCCGGGGAAGTTTTCTGTATCTTTTCCCCAGAAAATATCCTGCATATTTCATTCCGCTCTGCCAGATCAGCTGAGGAATCAGCCAGAAGTGTCCCGTTCTTATCAGATAGCCCAGGCTTCTTTTTACCAGACGGATTCCCTCTCCCTCAGAAGGTACTCCTTCAAAAATTTCCGGATGCTCTGCCTGGGATACTCCCAGATCGAAGTTTCTGTGAAACTGCTGCCTTCCGGAATAATTATGGGAATGATACACTCTCGCATCTGCTGCATAGACAACTGAATAGCCTTTCTGAATCATTGTTCCGGCACAGATCATATCTTCATTGAAAATCGCCCGCTCTGTAAAACCGCCTGTTTTCAGATAAATCCCTTTATCATAGGCCGCACACACATTAGAACAGAAATAGGTCTTGATCCCGTACTTATCAATATCAGCCAGCGACTTTACCGAGGACTGCTCCGGATAATTAAAAGAACGGGTATAACGTTCCAGAAAGCGACAGTCTGCCCTGGGTAATTGTCTTGCATAGGCTGCTCCTGCACCCGGATTTTCACTGACAGCACAGACAAGATTTCCAATTACTTTTCTATCAGCAGGGAGAGCATCCTGTGTCATAAAGATCATAATATCTGCATTCGAAAGTTCTGCTGCCCTTCTTCTGGTTCCGCCATGATCAAAATCCTTCTGTTCCAGGTGATGAACCTCAAGGATCGGACATTTCTCCCATTCTCTGTTCCAGTACTGCTCTCCCGTATTCATAACCAGAATCCTGCGGGGACGGTATTCCTGTTCTTCCAGACTGTGCAGCAGTTCTCCAAATTCTCTGCCGGGACGATAGGCAGGAATGATTACATCAACTGTCGCAGTGTCATTATATTTTTCCTTATGCGTCATCCTCAACACTCCTTATCTGAAAAGAGGACCATCCTTTCCAACAGATGGTCCTCTTTTCTATTATTTATATTTTTATAGCAGTTCCCTGTTACTGTTCTTCAGAACTTGCTCCGGAATCTGCTGCTGAATCATCGCTGAATCCATCGTCGCCGCCGGTCTCATCGCCACCGGTGTCATCGCCGCCGTCGTAGTCTCCACCACCAGTGTCACTGCCGGTGTCATCGCCGCCATTATCATAACTGCCGTCATCACCACTGTTATCATAATCGCCACCGCCGCCATAATCTCCGCCGCCATTATCATAACCGCCATCATAACCACCGTTATCATAATCATTGTCATAATCATAATCGCCGCTGTTATCCGTACTGCCGGAGGTATTATCGCCGGACCATACAAAAGTGTCATTTGCATTTGTGGTATCAGTGTCCTGTGTCGTAGTCTTGGCTGCATCATCCAGCTTACTTTCTCCGCCGACGATCTCAAGTATCTTATTACTGCGGGCCACTACCTCAGAAGACGGAGTATAATCCTGATCATCATACAGGAACTTGTGAAGTTCAACTACATTGTTCTCAAGATCAGTAGGAACAATAATACTTCCCTTGATATTGGAGAATTTAAACTTCTGCGGGAATCCCGTACTGTCTGTAAATTTATATCCGATCAGAGTCGGAATAAGTCCCAGAATATCCTGCTTTGAAAGAGATGTTGTAACCATCGGGAATACATCATCCATAATCTTAAAGATAGAAGAAAGACCTGCTATCTTCGCCTTATCAAAGAGCATTCCAAGTACTCGTCTCTGACGCTCTGTACGTCCCATATCCAGACTTGCAGTATAACGGATACGGCAATAGGATGTCGCCTGTACGCCGTTCAGATGATAAGTTCCTACAATTGCTTCCTGATCTTCCGGCTTTGGCTCCGGTTTCTCGAGCGGAGTGTAGTCTTTTCCTGTCAGCTTGGATGTTTCCACGCAATAGTTATTCATATGTTCAATTTCCGCATAAGATAACGGAATATCAAGACCGCCAAGATCATCTATCACTTCTACAAGTGCGGAAAAATCAGCCGTCGCATAATCGGAAATATCCAGATCCAGGTTTGTATTTAACATGGTGATCGCCTGTTCCGGACCACCCAGCGCATAGGCTGCATTTGCCTTCGTATAGGTATCATCTCCAACATTGAGAAGTGTATCTCTGTATACGGAAACCATACGCACTTCTTTTGTATCGTTGTTTACACTCACAATGATCATGGTATCACTGTTCTGTGCAGAATACTGGGAGCCTTCCCCTCTGGTATCAATACCAAACAGCACATAGGTCTTGTATCCTGTCATCTTTGGTGCTTCCTGGTTTACGACTATTTTTTCCTTTTTCAGTTCCGGCTGCTCGATCTTATCCAGCCTGGAAGAAATCTGTCCATACACATACAGCCCGCCAATAAACAGCAGCAGTACAATGATCTCAAGCACAAACAGTACTTTTTTCTTTTTCCTGGTTTAGCCATGACTTTTTCCCCTTATCTTAATATGCATTTTTGTTTATAAATCCCTTGAAAAATGTAAGGAATATAATCTTGATATCCAGCCCTATGCTCCAGTTTTCAATGTAATAAAGGTCATATTCGATTCTTTTTCTTATGGATGTGTCTCCGCGGTAACCATTCACCTGAGCCCAGCCGGTAAGTCCCGGGCGAACCTGATGTTTCACCATATATCTCGGGATTTCTTCTCTGAATTTCTCTACAAAAAACGGCCGCTCCGGTCGTGGTCCCACAAGGCTCATGTTACCCTTCAGTATGTTGAAAAGCTGTGGCAGTTCATCAATACTGGTGTGACGCATAAACTTTCCGATGGGTGTTACTCTTGGGTCATTCTTTACTGTCCATGCCTTCTTCTCTTCCGATTCCGGCTGTACTTCCATGGAACGGAACTTATACATCCGAAAAGTCTGGTTATGAAGTCCAACCCTCTCCTGTTTATAGATCAGTGGTCCCGGTGATGTCAGCTTAATGATAGCACACATTAACAGCATCAGCGGTGAGGTTACTATGATTCCAACAATAGATCCTGCAATGTCCATCGCCCGCTTGACCAGTGCATTGAATGTATTGTTCAACGGTACATAACGGATATTGATAACCGGAAGTCCCAGTATATCTTCTGTGTATGGTTTTGTCGGAATGATCTTATTATAATCCGGGATAAACTTGGTGTGTACTCCGGATTTTTCACACAGTGCTACAATCTCTTCCAGGCGGTAATATTCACTTAAGCCCAGAGTGATCGCTATTTCATCCAGCCGGTTCTCCGGAAGTATTATATTCAGATTGGCAATCCTTCCAAGAACTTTGATTCCCTTGTACTCTGTTCCTGCCGGAACATTGTCATCCAGTATTCCGCGGATCACATATCCCCACTGAGGATTGGCAAGAACTCTGTCAATGTATTCCTCTGCTGCGCGGCTGTATCCCACACAGATCATCTGTTTCTGATTCAGTCCCTTCTCTCTCATATCTCTCAGAAGAGCGAAAATCAACATTCGGGCACACCACTGAAGCACAATATTGATTACATAAAACATAATATAAGTAGAACGGGAAAAATCGCTCTCATCTATCATGTAAAATGTAAACATCAGAATAAGGAGCCCAAGCGAGTTGGCCTTTACAATATTAGCCAATACAAGCCGACGCCCCTGCATCCGCATGGGAGTATACAATGTGAAAGCCTGATACAACAACAGATAAACCGGTACAATAAAAACCAGCATCAGCATATACTGCTGAAAGCTTCTGGTTCTGACTGCTGTTGCTGCCATAGGACCAACAAGACGGATCAGCCATGCCAGAAAATATGACAGTACCAGTACAATTGCATCAATGATCATATGGAGACGACTGAAATTCTTTTCATTGTCCTTTAGCAATCTTTTGTCACCTCATTTTTTTATCGTTTCTATATTATAATAGTTGTTTTATAAAAGCAATAAAAATTTATCTTTCTTTCTTATCATCCGCACAAACGCCTGAAGATATTCACCCACAATTCAACTTGAATCCCAAAATAGTTTGACAGATTTTGAAATTTAAAAGGTATTTTATGATTTTTTTTGCTGATCTGGAATCCATTCTTAATTCCCGCAATATACTCTCTTCCGAATCCTTTCAGCGTAAAAAAACAGAATTTTGATTCCAAATCCTGCAACAAGAAACGGAAGATTGATAATAATCTGTAACACCGGCATATTTTTGTATATCAGATAAATATTATTTCTGGAAGAATACCGGATCTTGAACTGATTATATCTGGATCCGCTGGTACCGCTTCCCACATGGTATACCATGGCATCAGGTGCATACCAGTTTTCATATCCGTAGATTCTGGCCCGGTATCCCACGTCCATGTCCTCCAGATATGCAAAATGTTCTTCGTCAAAATATCCCAGTTCATCAAAGATCTTCTTTCTGTAAATAGCAGCTCCTGCGCAGGAAGCAAAAATCTTCTCTTCCTTTTCATAGGTATGGATATCTTTCCCCTTACCTCTTGCATAAGCCCATCCAAGCGCGCAGTAATAGTTTCCTGCATCATCCAGCCTGTCCCTGTCATGAAACTGAATCATTCTGGCAGCACAGGAGAAAGCTTTGGGATGCCTTTTGATGGCTGACAGCATTTCTTCTATAAAATTCTCCGTTACTTCAATATCATTGTTTAAAAGCAGTACATAAGGTGAGCGTGATGCTCTGATCCCTTCATTGACCGCTTTACAGAATCCGAAATTCTCCGGCAGTTCGATCAGATGGACCCATGGATACCTTGCAGCAACAAAAGCACAGCTTCCGTCATTGGATCCATTATCCACAAGAATTACATCAAAATTGCTTACAGTCTGACACTCCAGACCTGCAAGTACGCCATCCAGATAAGCCATCCCATTAAAATTCGGAATGATCACTGATACTTCCTGCATGATTTCCTCCCTGTCTTCTCTTTTTTCTGTCCTGCTTCTGTCTCCATTCCCGGGATTGGCTTCAGAGAATAATTCCTATTTGGTAAGAGACAGGTTTTTGTTATAACAGGGATCTCCGTTTTTGAGAATGTCTATCCAGTGACATCGCATATATTCAATCTCCGTCTGAAAACGGCGCACTTTCTCCTTGCTGTCCTCAGCTCCTCTGGTCTTTGATTCCATATGATAAAGCTTCGCATAGGGATCATATACGATCAGATAGCCATTTTTTCTTACTTTCAGGCAAAGATCCACATCATTAAATGCCACAGCCAGTTCTTCTGTAAATCCTCCTGCCTGCTCAAAAACCTCTTTCTTCATCAACAGACAGGCGGCAGTCACTGCACTCATATCCTGAAGAAGGGATGCCTTATGCAGATAGCCGGTACGGTCCGCAGGCATATCTACGAACATATGCCCCGCAATACCGCCCATTCCGATCACACATCCTGCATGCTGGATTGTATTATCCGGATAAATGAGCTTTGCTCCGACACCGCCCACTTCCGGACGCTGACACACTCCAAGCATTTCTTCCAGCCAGTCCGGATTGATGGATTTTACATCATTATTCAGGAAAAGCAGATATTCTCCCTTTGCATGCGCCGCAGCAAAGTTATTGATGGCAGATAATTAAATTCTTTTCCCCATCTCAAAAGATGGATCTTCCGGTTTCCGGAAAGCTCTTTATAATATCGGAAAATCTCATCAGTGGTACTGTTATTCTCCACGATTATAATTTCAAAATTCTGATAACCGGTATTCTTCTCCAGCATTTCCAGACAGGTCTGAAGAGTCTCTTTCTCGTCTTTGTTTGGTATGATAACAGACACCAGAGGTTTTCCCTGCACCGGATATTTCACCCGGTAAAAAGCCCAGATCCTGTGTATGGCTTACCTCGCCTTTCGTACCTGTTCTCTCAAGATGAGCTTCTATTGCTCTCTTGCCGGCTTCAAATGCGTACATTTTACTGGCAGGATTATCTGCAGTGGAGGCTTTGTGTGTTCTCCAGTGATACAGGATTTCCGGAACATGTAAAACCTCTCCGGCATTCTCCGTACAGCGGAAGATAAAAATCGTAATCCTGAGCTCCGTCGAATTCTTTCCGGAAACCTCCGGCCTTTTCTACAATACTCTTTTTGCACTACAAAAAAGTGGCAGATATAATTATTGGAACGCAGGAGATCCAGATTAAAATCCGGTTTCAGATGTGGCTGAAAATGCTCGTCCAGTTCTGTTGTAACCTTATCCTCGTCTGTATAAAGCGCATCTGCCTGCGGATGATCCTGCAGTATTTTCACGATCTCATATAATGCATTGGGTGCCAGCAGGTCATCATGGTCAAGAAGCCCCACAAATTCACCTTTTGTCATTGCAAACGCGCGGTTTGTATTCTCTGCAATGCCAAGGTTCTCTTTGAGATTGCAGAATCTTACCCGGGAATCTCCGGCTGAATATTCTGCCAGTACTTTCTGCATCTCCTCATTGTCAGGACTTGCATTTACGATACACAGCTCCCAGTTTGAATAAGTCTGAACGATCAGTGATTCTATCATCTGTCTCAAAAATTCTACAGGTGTCTGATAAGCCGGAACTGCAATGCTGATCAGCGGTGAATAATCAAATTTCTGTTTCCTCTGTGTTTCCAGTGTTTCCTCCGTCGGAATGTAAGCCCGGTACCATAGACCATATGGTACTTCTTCCGGTTCAAAAACGTTCATGCAGCCTGATCCAGAATTCCTTTGGTCCATAATGCTTCATGTAGCGGAACCCTTTCCGGATCGTATAGGGGGAAAGCTTCCTGAACATTTTCGTCCACTGGTATTTTTCCTCCTGCAGATTGGTTTTTTACTCATATGATAACCTCGATTTTTACTATGATTTTTTATTTTAACATTGTATGATATTTTTTGCAAGAAAGGAGAGAAATGTGTTATACTGTTATTGTTTTTATGTTATCGTTTTTATGTAACTGTTCACATACAATGAACAGTTACTTTTCAACATTCTTATGCACAGGAGTATTATCTACCATGATGATAAAGAAAAAAAGAATCACTGCAGCCCTGCTGGCTCTGGGACTTGGTGCTGTCACCATGTTTTCACAGTTTCCGGTATCTGCTGCTGAAGAAACAGCCCAGAATACAGACGCCGCCGCACAGACAGCAGATCCGTCTGTCGTAGTCACCAACGATATCGACGGATGGCCCCAGGCTTCCGATATTTCGTCTACCGCAGCAATTGTAATGGAAACTTCCACTAACACAGTCCTGTATTCCAAAAATGCAGATCAGCCCCTTTACCCTGCAAGCGCAGTCAAGATCATGACCTGCCTGGTTGCTCTTGAGAACAGCAGTCTGGATGAACAGGTAACCATGACTGCAACCGGTGTTTCCGGTGTTACTGACGGAGGAGCCAATATTTCCTCACAGTTAGATGAGGTTTTCACCATGGAACAATGTTTATATGCCATCATGGTTGCCTCTGCCAATGATATCGCACTGCAGGTAGCTGAACATGTGGGAGGTTCTGTGGATGCTTTTGTACAGATAATGAATACCCGGGCACAGGAACTTGGCTGCACCAATACTGTCTTTACCAATCCTACCGGTCTTCCTGATGAGAACCAGCATATCACCGCCCATGATATGGCTCTGATCATGGAAGCAGCTATGGCAAATGACACTTTCCGCACCATTGCAGCAACTACTTCCTATACACTTCCGGCAACAAATGTTTCCGGCGGTGAACGTGTACTTACAAACAATTTTACCATGATAAACAGCACCAGCGACGGTTATTATAAACCCTGTATCGGCGGTAAGGAAGGGTACACAGAAGCTTCCGGAAGTACCCTGGTATGTGAAGCTTCCAAAAATAACATGAAGCTGGTATGCATTGTATTAAATGGCGCATCCGGTGTTACCGATAATGAAGCGATCGCGCTTCTCAATTATGGTTTTGACAATTTTGCACCCCTTACCATCGCAGACGATGATTTTAACCGTCTTTCCGGTGGTACAGTCATTGCGCCAAACGGTGCCACAGAAGATAATCTGACCACAGAAGATACTTCTTCTGACGGACAGATCACACGCCAGTATTACTTTGGAGGAACTCCTGTAGGAACTGCGATTCTGGAAGACGCAGAGCAGCAGACAAATGATGCCGCAGTAACCGGTCAGAAGAATATGGAGGCAGCACAGGCATATTCTGCTTCCCATACAACTGCTCCTTATTATATCATCGGGGCGATCGGGGCAGCATTCCTGCTGTTTTTCCTGTTCCTGATGATCAAAGTGATCAAATCCTGAAGCCTGCTTCTGAATACCAGACAGTAACCATTTCTTTGATAGATAAAATAGATAAATTTAAGGGACTTCCGCAAAAGCTTTTCATGCGGCAGTCCCTTTATTTCTTTTAAGGCAAGATTAAAAATGCCCAGCAGGCAAATGGCGAAATCACCAGCAGTACAGTCAGTACTCTGTATATCAGACTCCGCACCTTTTCATTTTTCACTGTTTTTGTCAGAATATTATTCCAGCCCAGCGTAACAAAGTACATCAGAGGATATAATGCAGGCATAAGATATCTTCCCTGTGGCTGATTATCACTGTAATAAACATAATACAGAAACAGAAATACCGGAATCATAATCAGAAATACCATCATCAAATGGAAAATACCTTCTTTATTCCACTCTCGGGATATCACCTTTGTTTTAATCTTCCATCTGTCATTTCCAACTGCTTTCCGCTGTGCAACATACATTTTTTCTCAGATCAAATGTCTCTTTTACAAAAAATACACTGATGATCCCAACAGCAAAGAACAGCATATACAGTTTGCTGACCGTATATGGCATATAAATTTCCATCTGTCCAAAAGTACCGATGAAACTTACACACACTGTCAGAATCCAGTTATGATACCAGCCCGGATCCTGATAAAGGATAATATCTTTCCAGTTCCATCCCAGCTTTGCAGGAGTCGGATACAGTGACGGTCTGTAATCATTCTGAGCATATTTTTCCGCACATTCCGCACAGGATTTCCTTCCCAGGAAATCTCCGTTATACAAAACTGCGTTACGGATGAACCACCAGCCGCAGAGAACTAAAGTAACTGCTGCGATCACTGCTCCTCTGCTGAAAAGGAAACGAACTCTCTGTGAAAAAGCTTCTTCTCTGCAGAGTAATACCGTAAAACAGAAGAAGAAAAAACTGCAGAGTATCCAACCGTATGCATTATAATAAGACAATGCACATACGGCCATTCCCACTGCAAGGAGTATACAGTTTTTCCATGTCCAGTCTTCTCTCAGATAAGAGACCCATGCATACAAGATCATGGCTGCTGCCAGCAGTGCCAGTGAGTCTGTATTCACATAAGTTCCCATAAAGATTGCCTGCGGCATAAATCCTGCCAGTGCTGCAAACAGCCATCTAACTTCTCTGGAATATTTTTCTTTCGGAAACAGTTTGCCCGAAGCTTTTACAACAAAATACACTGCACCTGTGACAAACAGTACATCTGCCATACGTGCAATTTTGAACATGGAGTATCCCGGATCTGCAAAAAGCCGGGATATTCTCATAAATAATGCAGACACCATATAAGATACAACCGGATAATATGCATAGGAAATTCCCCACACTTTATTCCTGACAGCCGGATCATCTCCCCCCGGAAGAGCTCCATGATGTTTATAAATGTAATCTGCAACATAATATCTCATCTGTTCATCCGGCCCTGAATTAAAAGGCTGTGTCATCGCCCAGGTTGTCAGCAGGATAAACGCCAGAAATACAAAAATGAAAATTTCTGTTTTTTCATTGATCTCTTTCTTTTTCTTTAACATATCTTCTTTCACATTCATTTTATAGCAATTTCATCTTCAGATTCTTTTCAGAGAAAAGTCCTGGCTCTTCAGAGTGAGATTGGGGTTATAATAAGGATCTCCGTTCTTCAGGATCTCCGGCCATTTTTTCTCAAAGGTGGCAATTTCTTTGTTAAATCGTGCCACTTTTTCCGGAGTATCCTCAAGACCTCTGGATTTGGATTCATAATGGTATAATTCCGCATATGGATTATACACGATCAGATATCCCGCCTTTCTCAGCTTCATGCAGAAATCAATATCATTAAATGCAACAGCCAGTTCCTCTGAAAGTCCTCCCACTGCATCAAATGCAGATTTCTTCACCATCATGCAGGCAGCTGTAACCGCACTGTAATCCTGTGCACAGATAATTCTGTGACAATATCCGGTGGTACCTCTCTTCTGCTGGACAAAACAGTGTCCTGCAATTCCGCCAAAACCGATCACAACACCTGCATGCTGGATCGTATCATCCTCATAATAAAGTCTTGCACCCACTGCACCTACATCTTTACGCATGCAATAACCCAGGAGTTCTTCCAGACAGTCCGGATTAATGATCTCTGTATCATTGTTAAGCAGAAGCAGATACTCACCCTTTGCAAAAGATGCACCATAGTTATTAATGGCAGAATAGTTAAAGACTCCGTCCCAGTATACCATGCGGACCTTCGGATTCTCTGCCTCCAGTTTTTTGTAATATTCAAAAGTAGCAGAATCTGTACTGTTATTCTCTACAATAATGTACTCATAATTTTTGTACGTAGATTTCTGTTCAATGGATTCCATACATCTCTTCAGATCATCAATATGGTCTTTATTCGGAATAATAATAGAAATCAGCGGATCATGATCTCTGATAAACTTCGTTCTGTACAGCCCCAGATATTCACCCTTAAAAACCTCTGCGCGGATTCCTGTTCTCTCATAGTGAGCCTGTACTGCACGTCTTCCGGCTTCAAAGGCATAAAGCTTGCTCTCGGGATTCTCTGCTGTGGAGTCCTCATGGCAACGCCAGTGATACAGGATTTTTGGAATATGACAGATTTCTTCATCCTTTACTGCTTCCACACAGCGTAACACAAAATCATAATCCTGTGCACCGTCAAACGCACTTCGCAGCCCGCCAACTTTTTCAATTACTTTTCGTGATACCACAAACAGATGGCAGATATAATTGACCGTACACAGCAAATCCGGATTATAGTCCGGTTTAAAATGCGGCTGAAAGAATTTATGTCCATCCATAGACATCTTATCTTCATCTGTGTAGATCACCAGTGTCTGCGGTTTCTCATTTATTGCTTTCACACATTCAAATAATGCATTCGGCGTCAGCTCATCATCATGGTCTGCAAAGGCAATGAAATCACCTGTTGCAATTTCAATGGCACTGTTGGTATTCTCTGAAATCTGAAGTGGCTCCTCATGAGAAACGTATTTAATTCTGTTATCCTTCGCTGTCAGTTCTTTTAACAATTCCGTCAGCGGTGACTGTGCGCCGCTTCCGTCAGAGAAACAAAGTTCCCAGTTTGAATAAGTCTGTTCCTGAAATGATTCTGTCAGTCTTCTGAGATATTTCTCCGGTGTCTTATACAGCGGTACTACAAAAGAAAGCTTGGGTCTGTATCCAAAGGATGTTTTCTTCTGTTTCTCCAGTTCGTTCCTGTCCGGCAGATGATGTCTGATCCATTTCTGATAGGATGGCGGTCCCTGACGTACATTTTTAACCTTTGTCACTACCTTCTCAGCAAGAGCCGCCGCACCCTGAGATTTCCAGTAGCGGATTCCTTTTTCTACATATTTGTCTACTTTCTTTGCCAGAATATCAGCTTTTCTCAGAGGAACCACATGTACAGTTTTCTTCTCGCCTGCATAAAACACTACATACAGGCATTTTCCCGAAACGTTGGTGATCTCAGAGAAGAATCCTGTCTTTCCCGGATCCTGTGCTTCTTCAAACAGCTGGTTGACATCCACCCTGTCTGTTCTCTGGATTTCAGCGGCAACCGGCTTTTTATCCGCATCAAAGATACGGACAGTCACAGGCTTCGGTGCAATGGCCCACCCTCTGATCCGCACAGTTCCCTGTTCTGCACTCTCTTCTTCAAAATATACCTGCGGTTTATCTCTTTTTTTATCCAGTTCACCGGCAGTGATGGAAAACCAGACATGTTTTTTATCCGGAAACTTCTCATAGATCACAAGCTTATGATACCCCTCCAGATTTTCCGGTATCTGAACAGTTGCCGTAATCTGTATTCCCTGCATTTTCTCCGGATCTTTAAAACGTTCCAGTGCACTTACATTTTCATTTTCTTTCACAGACACCTTCAGTTTGTGCTGATCCAGATATGCCTCCATCACCGCATCTTTCGGCCAGTGTCCCTGCACAATATACTGTGTCCTGTCTGATAAATGAAATCTTTCTCTTACTACTTCAAATATTTCCTTAGGCATGTTAATCTCCGTTCTTCTCCTGTTTTCTCAGAGAACAGTCTGTGTTGTTTAATGTCAGATTGGGATTATAATAAGGATCTCCTTTCAGGAGCTCTCTTTCCCATTTTCTCCGGAAACAGTTTACTTCTCTGGAAAAACGCAGCTGTTTCTCCGGTGTATCTTCCATTCCTCTGGATTTGGATTCATAATGATACAGTTCTGCATACGGTGTGAATACAATTTTCACTCCATATTTTCTCACTTTCATACAGAGGTCAATATCATTAAATGCAACCTTCAGTTCCTCGTCAAATCCTCCGACTGCTTTAAAAACAGAAGTCTTTACCATCATGCAGGCGGCAGTGACTGCACTTATCTCCTGCACACAGCGCAGACGTCCCATATATCCTTCCGCATCCCGGGGAAGTTTACATAATACATGGGCAGCAACTCCACCAAGACCAACTACCACTCCTGCATGCTGAATGGTATCATCCGGATAATACAGTTTCGCACCGACCATTCCCACATCTTTTTGCTGACAAAGCTGAAGCATTTCTTCAAGCCAGCTCTCTGTAATAATCTCCACATCATTGTTAAGAAACAGCAGATACTCTCCCCGTGCCTCTCTTACTGCAAAATTATTGATCGCAGAATAATTGAATTCTTTTTTCCATGTAAGGATCCTTACATTTGGGTATCTGTTTTTCAGTGTCTCATAGTATACAAAGGTTTCTTTTTCCACACTGTTGTTCTCAACAATAATGATCTCGTAATTCTTCCATGTTGTCTTCTCTTCTATGGATGAAATACACAGTTCCAGATCATTAATGTGATCTTTACTTGGAATGATCACAGAAATCATCGGTTCGCCGGAAATAGTCAGATGGCTTCTGTACCATCCCTTCTTGTCTGCAAGTTCCGCTGTTGCAGAAACCTCCGCCCTGCGGTAATGCTCCTCCAGTGCCTTTCTGCCTGCTTCCCAGTTTTTCTTCTCCTGTTCTTCTGTGATCAGGTTCTCTGCTTTCATGGAATGACAGAGGATCTTTGGAATATGCACAATATTCTCTGCCTGCTCACTGCATCTTAAGAGCATATCATAATCCTGTGCACCATCATATTCCGGATCAAACTTTCCGGCCTGTTCCAGAATTTCCTTCCGGATTGCCCAGAACTGTCCGATATAATTATTTTCCCTTAATCTGAACAGATTGAAATCCGGCTTGAATTCCGGCTCAGAATAATGTTTTCCGTCTGCGCTGATCTCATCTTCATCTGTATAGATCATATCCGCTTTTTTCTCTGTGATCGCTTTGACCATCTGAAAAAGTGCATCAGGTTCAGGTATGATCTCCTGACCGGCAAACAGAACATACTCTCCCATTGCAAGTTTCAGAGATGCATTAAGATTTCCCGAAATGCCGTTGTTTTCCGTAACCTTCTTGTAGGAAAGGCGGATCTCTTTTTTATATTTTTTCCGCAGAAACTCTCCTGTTTCCTCTCCCTCACATGCATCTGCAAGACACAGCTGCCAGTTACCATAGGTCTGTTCTGTATAAGCATCGATCACACTTTTTAACCTTTGTTCATCTGTATCCGTCACCACCATCACAATACTGATCAGCGGTGAATAAGAAAAAACAGCATTTCTCTGTCTTTTTAATTCCTTTCGGAATGCGACATGATCTTTCAGCCAGTCTTCATAATCCTGATCTCCGTCCTTAAGCTGGGAATTTTTCACATAACGGATAAATCTTCCAATGCCGTTTTTCTTTATATATTCCTGATTCTTCTGCCTGTTCTTCAGAGACAGCAGTTTCATCTGCTGATACAGTCCGGTATTTTCCCGTTTTATTTTTTTTACATTTACAGTATAAATTTTCTGTACATCTTTTCCCCTGAAACAGATGCAGATATTCTGATCGTTTGTATTCTCCAGATTGACAGTAATACTGAATCCCAGATTTCTTTTCTCTTCTTCGGAAATCCCCTTTGCCTCTTCCACGTCCGGACGTCTTTGTCTGGTGATCGTACATTCCAGAACCTTCCCATCTGTACCCTGTACAAATATCTCATCCGGCTCCAGCTGGTTTACAACCCAGCCTCTGACTGTCAGGATAC